>UMBZ01003371.1_pt1 | contig 92502 bp, 68 predicted proteins | sample 1964091 | NCBI WGS metagenome assembly UMBZ01 (sample SAMEA4835954, study PRJEB28245) | human gut metagenome | biome: gut microbiome; material: fecal sample | place: Denmark | collected 2008
GAAGTGTCCCGGGCTTGTGAAAGTCGGGGACACTTTTTTTATTATACACCTGTTTTAATAAATCGTAATAGAGGTTTTTGAATCAGAAGGATTCTCTGTTAACTGTAGATACATACAGATTTCCTTTTCGCAGATACAATCATGGAAAGGAAGTTTCTGTATATCATCAAAACTTGATAATTTAACTTTGATATTATTTCTATCCATTAGCGGTTTCAAAAACTTGGTCTCAAATGTGTCTTTGCCAAGTTGTTGGGCTTGTGATATTCTAAGTCTGACATTGTCTTCCTGGTCTTTATCTTTGCAACACTTACATGCTGTAATGAAGTGAACTTTTATATTATCTAAGTTATACCCCCTGCATAATGAAAGCCAAGCGTGCATTTTGATAAACGACATTGTTATCTGATGGAATGCGCCTGTAATCTTTTGTACGTCAAAGTTTGACTTTAATTCCGCAAATACAAGGTGTTCTTGCTTTGAATTGTCATTTAAGAAAGCAATGCCATCACAATCCTTATCATCTAATTTGGACGACATTTTGGTAGTAGTATCTTTTACACCTTTAACCAAATCATGATTGAATCCAAGGAAATCGCCGGTGGCATTCACCTCCAAATGAGTCATTGTTGCATCTTTTCCATGTTCTATAACGACCCATTTATTTTCATATTCATGAGCATCACCATTATTTATGGCTTTGTCGAATATAGTTGTAAATGTATTACTCAGCGCCATCTTGCAAAAAATCTTCTAAGATATCTTGATAATTCATGTTGTCCAAAATAGCCTCTCTGAAAGCGGCAAATGGAATGCCGTTGCTCAAGTCTTGTTTTATGGCTATTGATGTGCCGTCAGCTTGTTTTAGCAACAAATAAGCTCCTATTATAGATTCGTCTATAGACATTTCTTCTACTATATTGACTTTCTCTGAAAGGACTCTAAGCTTATCCTGACTATTTACAGCTTTTTTTGCTTTGGCGAACATTATCAATTCGTTTAATCTTCTGAGGAAATAATCGCTGTGTGTGGTAATTTGCATAAAAGCGCCACTATGACTAAGGGCTCCTATGATATCAGCCATCATACGTTGCTTGAGCGGATGAAGATGGGCTTCAGGTTCTTCTACTAAAATTGCGCACTTGCTTACATCTTGTTTCTTTGCCAAAATTTGCAATGGAGCTATTTCACGAATAGATGCCGCAGCAGCCGACACAGGCATGGAGGCATCATTTGTTGTGTAGATGTATGTGGTTTCTTCCTTGTTTACTTCTCCCTCCAAAATGGTTTTAAACAAATGCAAGACTATATCCGAAGCTGTATCAGGTCTAGGCTTGATTCGATTGAGTCCTGCCATGTCATTAAAGAATTCTGAATACATGCCTGTAGTAGGGATAATCTGCTCGGTAAGAATTGGCCCCCGTGATGGTGGCAAAACAAACGTACTATCAAGCATCTGGTAATTCCCGAATATACAGTCAATCATTACAAAACGCAATAGGAAAGCGAATGGAGACTCATCAAACTGAGTTTTTTCCTGAATTCTGAATCTCAGATTTCCTAAAGACAGTATTGTATAAATCTCCTCCTCGTTAACTAGACCTGTCAGCTCTTTCTTGTAGGTAAAAGTCATGACATCAGGAACACTTTCAGGAAGTGTTATTTGTATATTGCCAGAAATTCCATCATATCCCAACATATAGCGAAGATAAAGAATGGCATCCTTTGCCATCCATGCTTCTAAGTCTTGCTTTTTTATTTCCAATGCCATACCTGCATCTTTAAAATCCTTAGATAAGACATTGAAATCAATATTGTTATCTGCAAAGAAATGATTAAGTCGGTTGGTATTAATCAATAGTTCGAAAAAGTAGTGGCACAATAATGCCAAGTAACTTTTACCCAATCCAGATTCTCCAGAAAACACCATAAGGGGAGAAACAAGGATTTCAGAATCCCTGACTCTACCCAATTGGTCAATTCTAATCTTAATACATTTCATATTTACTCATATTTTGCAAGCAATAAAATTTGCTCAAATTAAACTTTATTAGTGGTAAAATTACAAAAAAACGTTGCAGAATAAAGGATTTTCATTATTAATAATGCATAAACTGACATTATTTACCTTTTTGTGGAATTAAAATCGGTTGAAAAAAACAACTTTATATAGTGTGCATGATTGTAGAAAAGACAACTCTCAGTTCTACATATTGTGGAGAAAATCCACAGAATAGGCTTTGGTATGGCAGTGCTGTATTTCTCTTAAATTGCTGATAATTAGCATATATGCATAATCGTTGAAACTTTGGCATCCGTCTTGCCATTATAGATAGTGTAAAGCAAAACGAAAATGTTTAATCATTAAAAAATTAGGGTTATGAAAAAGGTTAGTTTATTAGCGATAGTAATAGCAAGTATGTTCTCTACAGTTTCATTTGCAAGCAACGGTGCTGCTTCGGAGGCTATGACAGATGTTCAGATGGTAAGCTCACAGGTGCAAGCAGATGTTTTTGGCGATTATCAGCCTATAGAAGCCAGAGAACTTCCGGCAATAATACAATTTGTAATTCAGAAAGACTTTGCGGGCTGCTCGTTCAGAGAGGCTGCGGTAGAGACCAACGAGCAAGGAGCGAAAATCTATAAGGTGGTATTGGTAAACGAAGATGGAGTAGACACCGAAGTCTTCTTCAGCGAACAAGGTGAGGTATTGAATTGAAATAGGCCTCAATATTTGAATGAGATAAAATAAGCACACATAAAATAGGACTGTTGGATAACGGAAAAAACATTGCGATGATCGATTTGAAAGAATGTGATGATTCAAACCAATCATCGCAATGTTTTGTTTGAATCATCACATTCTTTTATTTTTTTGTTTTTATTTGCGGTAGATGACTTTCTACTTTGTGAGGCGTAAGTTGATGGAGTGCCTTTTGTTGTTGACTATTAATAATATAATAACTATATTTGCGTAAAACTTACCGCCGTAAAATAGTATAGTTGGAAAACAAAAACAAACATTGCGATATTTGGTTTAACATTATCGCAATGTTTGTTTTGTTACTAGCGTTTCTTATTTATAAGAAGCTGCAAATTCTTTGGAAACGGAGTTGTTTACGCTCTGGCAAACTTCGGCTGCAAAGTCAGAACCGCAGCGTATTATAGAATCCCAATCGGATTCGGTAAGTTCTGCCAAATCATCGCGGCGTATACGCTGTTTTAATAAGCCATATACCACTCCGGCATTGAAGTTATCGCCAGCCCCGATGGTACTTACGGCCTTTATCTGCTTTACGGGATAATTCTTGCTTACCGCAGCGGTGCGCAGACAAATGTCCTTATTGGCATCAGTACAGATAAAGTTGGGGCAATAGAAAGCTACTTTATCGCGATATATCTTGTCCGGGTCTGCCATGCGGAACATATTCTGAAAATCTTCCGTAGAGCCGCGTAATATATCGGCATACTCAAAATTCTCTAATATGGTAGGCATCAGCTTGATGGCCTCGTTAGCATGAGTGCTGCGGAAATTCACGTCATAATAAATAATAGCTCCCGCTTCTTTAGCGGCGTCGAGCAGGTCTTTTACCTTATCTCTCAGTACAGGAGTTATGGCAAAGTACGAACCTATCATAACGATGTCGTCACGGTCTATCCGTGGCAGCGTCACATCCAGACGCTGGCGCGGGTAGTCCTTATAGAAAATATATTCGGCATCGTTTCTTTCGTTAAGAAAAGCCAGCGACACTGGCGATTTTCCTTCGGGGAACACATTCACGTTGTCCGTGCTCACACCATTTTCGCGCATGTTTGCCAATATCATTTCGCCTACGCGGTCGTTGCCCGTTTCGCTGATGAAAGTAACGTTTACTCCCATTCTTCCCAATGATATTACACCATTATAAACCGAACCTCCGGGAACTGCAGCCTCAGGTTGTCCGTTGCGGAACAAGATGTCAAGAATAGTTTCGCCTATGCCTATTACTTTTCTCATAGATATACTTATTTGCTTAATTCGCGCGAACGCTCGCCCAGATAGCCACCGTGATGGCGTTTGCTATATTCTTCAATGCTGAATTGAGTCTTTTTCATGGTTTCTACTACCAAGATATCGCCTATTACGGTCATTACGGTAGTCGATGTAGTAGGAGTCATACCCAGCGGACAAACTTCGTCGGGGTGTCCTGTTGCCAAGCAGATATCGGCAGCGTGAGCCAACGGGCTGTCAGGATTACCGGTGATGACGATTTTCTTGAGCGCCGGGTTAAGATGACGCGCCAATTCGGTAAGCTCTACAATTTCGCGAGTCTTGCCCGAGTTAGAAATGAGTAACAAAAGGTCGTTCTCCTGCAATATACCTAAGTCTCCATGTTGTGCTTCGCTTGGGTGAAGGAATACCGAAGGGATGCCGGTAGAACAGAATGTAGTGGCGATGTTCATCGCTATTTGTCCTGCCTTGCCCATTCCGCTGGTAACTAACTTCCCTTTTTTACGATGCACCTGTTCTACAATCAGCTCAACGGCTTTTTCGTAAGCGTCTGAAACAGGTATGTTAAGCACCGCTTGTGCTTCACGTTGCAACAATTCATGAATGGATGAGTTCATAATTTTATGGTTTTTATTAGTTGTTTCGTTATGTTATTTACTCTAACATGGCGGTCAATTCTTCGAAAGTATTGGCCACGCTGAAATAATTGTTTAAAGGTCGGTGTGCGAAATGCTGTTTTTCCAGTCCATCTAAAAACTGAATAATGCCATCCCAGAATCCGTTTATGTTATAAAGTATCACTTTCTTTTCGTGATAGCCTATAGTGGCGGCTGCCATGACGTGAAATATTTCGTCGAGTGTACCAACTCCTCCGGGCAGAGCTACCATTACATCAGCCTCTTGCAGCATAATGTCTTTACGGTCGCTCAGGTTTACCGAGCGGAATGTAACATCGAGCAAGCTGCTTACTGCGCCTCGTTCTTCAAGTTTGGTAGGAACTACGCCCATCAGCATAGAACCGCTTTCTTTTGCGGCTTTTGCTATAGCGTCCATAAGCCCTTGGTTAGAACCTCCGTAAACGAGCCATTTGTTGTGTTCTCCCATCCAGTGCCCCAGTTCAGTGGCTTTTTGTGCATATATCGGGTCGATATGATTGGATGCGGAGCAAAATACAGCTATCTTATTCATGGTTTGGATTGGTTTTACTTGCAAATATCTATAATTTTTAAGTAAGGTCAAATAAAGAGAGTATAAAAATTGCACTTATAAACAAATGCGCCGCACGAAATCGGTCGACTTCATGCGGCGCATTATATAAAAATCTATCTGGATGTTAATCTTCTTTCAGCGGATTCCATCCTTGTGCTTTAAGCTCCATCTCGTTGCCGTCGCGTGTTACGAGGGCACAGCCCATTTCGGGCTTGGTGATGTGGCCTATAATCTTCACGTCTTTTATCTGCGATACTTTTTCGTGAGCTGTCAGAGGAACAGTGAACAGCAGTTCGTAGTCTTCGCCTCCGTTAAGGGCACAGGTGCTGAGGTTCATGTTGAACTCTTCTGCCATTACCGCTGTCTGATAGTCTATCGGAATACGTTCTTCGTATACACGGCAGCCGGCGTTGCTCTGCGAGCAGATATGCATCAGCTCAGACGATAAGCCGTCTGATACATCCATCATGGCGGTAGGCTTGATGCCTGCTTTCGCTAACTCTTCTATGATGTCGCGGCGTGCTTCGGGTTTAAGGAAACGCTCCAATAGATATTCTTTTCCGGCAAAGTCGGGCTGAACGTCTTTCTCGCCTTGGAATACCGCTTTTTCGCGCTCCATAAGCTGCAAGCCCATGTAAGCTGCTCCTAAGTCGCCCGATACGCAAATCAAATCGGTATCGTGCGCTCCGTTGCGATATACCACCTTATCTTTATCAGCCTCGCCAATGCAAGTAATAGATATGGCAAGTCCGGTTACCGACGAAGTTGTGTCTCCGCCTACTATATCTACATTGTGAAGCTTACAAGCTAATTTAACGCCATCGTAAAAGTCGTCTAAATCTTCAATGCAGAAGCGTTTAGAAATGGCGAGTGAAACGGTAATCTGTTTGGGAGTACCGTTCATGGCATATATATCCGACAGGTTTACCATTGCCGATTTATATCCCAAGTGTTTAAGCGGCGTATACACCAAGTCAAAGTGTACACCCTCCATCAGCAAGTCGGTAGTTACCAATACTTGTTTGTTCTCGGCAGAGTAATCCAATACGGCAGCGTCATCGCCAATGCCATACTTGGTTTCCGCGTTTACCGGCTTAATATCTTCGGTGAGATGCTTTATCAGTCCGAATTCTCCTAACGTAGCTATTTCTGTTCTGTTACCTTCGTGCATAGTGTTTAAGCTCTGTTAATAAGTTCTCTCATAATGGTTGTCATGCGCGGCTGTGCTTCGTCGGCTGCCTTCTGCACTTCTTCGTGCGAAACCTCTACAATCTTGCCTTCTACGCCTAAGTCGGTAATAACCGAAACACCGAATACCTTGATACCGCAATGGTTGGCAACGATTACTTCGGGCACTGTAGACATACCTACAGCATCGGCTCCAAGTATGTGGAACATCTTATATTCTGAAGGAGTCTCGAAAGTAGGACCCTGTGTACCGATATACACACCCTGCTGTACTTTGATTCCTTTTTCTTTAGCTATCTCAAGTGCTTTGGCGATAAGTTCTTTAGAGTACGCTTCGCTCATATCCGGGAAACGAGGTCCGTAGTCGAGGTTCTTGCCGCGCAAAGGATGTTCCGGGAAGAAGTTGATATGGTCTGTGATAATCATCAGATCGCCTATCTCAAAGTCTGCGTTAGTTCCGCCGGCTGCGTTCGATACGAATAGGGTCTTGATGCCCAACTCACGCATTACACGTACGGGGAATGTTACTTCTTTCATAGAATATCCTTCGTAGAAGTGGAAACGGCCCTGCATGGCCATGATGTCTTTGTTACCCAGTTTTCCGAATATTAATTTCCCGCTGTGGCCTTCTACTGTAGAAACCGGGAAGTTGGGTATGTCGGAATACTTTATTTCATATTTTTCAGTAATGTCGTGTACCAAACTTCCCAAACCTGTACCTAAGATGATGGCAGTTTCGGGCTGAGTGTGCATTTTAGCCTTTAAGAAGGCTGCTGTTTCTTGAATCTTGTCTAACATACTCATTTCTGACATAATTGATGATATTTAAGTTGAATAATTCTTCTTTCTCTATAAATTTTACCATTACGGGCACTACGTATATAAACGGCTTTATACGCTCGTCCATAAGTGGGTGTCCTGCCAGGCGTGCCGCGTCTTTCTCTGTGGTGACTATCAGTTTCTTCTCGCTGCGCAAACCAAGGAATGTGTCGGCTATCCGGCTCATATCGGCTGCGGTAAAGTCGTGATGGTCGGCAAAAGTAAGCGGTGTGATATGCGCTGTTTGTTGCTTTAACCTTTCGATAAGTGGCTGCGGCGATGCTATGCCTGTTACCAGCACTATATGTTCATCAGCCCTGATATCGCTAAGCTCTCGTTCGGCTCCTTGGGTGAATAGCGGCTGTATGCGTCCGTACGTAAATGTACTGAAGTATAGTTGCTGCGTATGCGACGGGGCAAGTTCCGCAGTTATCTGCTTTCTTTCTTCTTCGCTGATATCGGTGGGGCATTTGCTTACCACTATGATGTCCGCTCTATCCTTACCTTTGGCGGGTTCGCGCAGACGTCCGGCTGGCAGCATCTTGTCGCGTGTAATCAGTCGGTTATAGTCGGTCAGCAAAATATTCAGCCCCGGCTTTACGTAGCGATGCTGATACGCATCATCCAGCACTATGGCTTTCACTCCGGGTGCTGTATGTCCGTCGGTCAGTCGCTCTATGCCGTGACAGCGATTGCGGTCTACAGCCATATATATCTGCGGATACTTATGCGCCATCTGGAAAGGCTCGTCGCCAATCATCTCGGTGGGTGTATCGGGGGTAGCCAATACGAACCCTTTCGACTTGCGTTTGTATCCTCGGCTCAGTATAGCCAACTGAAATTCATTTTGAAGCAGACGAATCAAATATTCAGTGTGAGGCGTTTTACCCGTGCCACCCACGCTGATATTACCAATGCTGATAACAGGAAAATTGAAGCGGCGCGACTGCAATATGCCCTTATCGAACATAAGGTTGCGCACTGACACTATAGCTCTGTATATCCAGGCAAAGGGTAATAGGGGATAATATATTCTAAATTTCCTACCTTTCATATGTTAGCTCTATACCTTATTAGTTTATGCTAATGATAAAAGGCATACGCGCTTGCAGGCGGTCGGCGTTCTCAATGTTTTGAAGCAACGAGAATCCTTTAAGGTACTCATCATAATTTCCCTTGATGAGGCGCGATTCTACGTAGTGCTCTACACCAGTATTCAGGAGAGCCGAGAAGAAGTCTTCTTTCTCTGGATAGTCAACCAACGAATATGTTTCCAGTTGCGCCATATTTTTCGCTATGGTTATCGCTTTATCCAGACCTCCAAGCTCGTCTACCAAATTAAGTTTCTGAGCCATTTCGCCAGTCCATACTCGTCCTTCAGCTATATGTTTAATGCTGTCTTGCGACATATGGCGTCCGTCGGCGCAGCGTTTAGTGAAGAGTTCATAGCCATTGTTGACCATATTTTGCATCAATGCCTTCTCGTCTTCGTTAAACGGACGTGAAATCTGTCCCATATCGGCATACTTATTAGTCTTTACCACATCGAATTTCAGTCCCAACTTGTCTTGAATCAAACCTTTAGCGTTAGGAACCATGCCGAATATACCGATAGAACCGGTAAGCGTAGTAGGTTCGGCCACAATCTTATGAGCGGCGCACGATAAGTAATAACCGCCCGATGCTGCATAATCGCCCATAGAAACCACTACCGGCTTGGTTTGCTTAAGCATTTCTACTTCTCGCCAAATCTGTTCAGAGCCGTAAGCACTTCCACCCGGCGAATTGACACGTAGCACTACCGCCTTCACGCTTTCGTCTTCGCGAAGTTTACGCAAGTCGCGAGCCATCTTGTCCGATTCGATGCCGTCGTTGGGCGAACCTCCGTCTATCTCGCCAGCCGCATAATATACGGCTATTACATTTCCGCTCTTATCTTTAGGTGTGTTGCGGCGCACATTTTTCATATCGCCAAGGCTGAGTAAATTCAAGTCATCGTCGCCGTTTATTTCTTTCAGATAGCTCACTACCTCATCCTTATACATCAGCGTATCAGCCATTCCGGTAGATATGTATGTTTCGGCAGGCTGAAAATCCATGTTCTGTTCGGCCAGCGAATCGAGTACTTTCGGTAAAATGCCTCTCGACTGTGCTATGTCGCCTAACATCTGTTGCCATATAGAGCCGATGAAAGCCTCTGTCTGTTCGCGGTTGGCCGGACTCATTTCGGTAGCTATAAAAGGTTCTACTGCCGCCTTATACGTACCCACTCTGAATACCTGCATCTCTACGCCAATCTTGTCGAGCAATCCCTTGTAGAACATGGTCTGCGCCGACAGCCCGTGCCAACTGATATTTCCCGACGGATTAAGTATCAGCTTATCTGCTGCGCTACATATATAATAGGTGGCCTGTGTGTATTGTCCGCCATAGGCGATGATAAACTTTCCGCTCTTCTTAAAGTCGAGTAGCGCTTTGCGGATAGCGGTAAGCGAAGCCGAGCCGCAAGCGAAGTTGCCCGCTTTAATATAAATGCCGTTTATATCTTTATTCTCTTTCGCCTTTTTGATAGACGAAAGAATATCGTCGAGTCCGTAGGTGATAAAGTCGTTACCGAAATACTGGTCGAGCAAGCTTTCGGCATAGCGTTCTTCTACCGTGCCGTTTAGTTCGAGTGTAAATATCGAATTATTTTCTACTCTCGTTTCAGTTCCGCTCGAAGCGGCTACCATGCCAATCAGTGTGATTACGCTTAACACAAAGAATACCGCTCCGGTAAGGATGATACCGGTTACGGTGGCAAGTGTGTATTTTAAAAACTCTTTCATGTCCTTATTTATTTTAGAGTGTTCAATATTTGCAAACTTATAAAAAATAATCAGTTCTTAAGGAGTTCATCTTTTAATATTTACCGCTAAACCGTTGAGATTGTCTATGAAAAAACAAAAAAGGAACGTATTCTCACGAACCCGTTCCTTTCCCAAAGGTTTTTTAGCAATCATTTTATATTGCAAAAATGACTACCGTGTCAAAGGTAGCTATTATTTCTAAAAGTACAAAATATCGTAATATTGTTTTTTATTTCTCTTTTATGCAAAGGTGCTTCGCTATTAGTTGAATAAGAAAAATGATAAATTTGAGATGTTTATCTAAAATTGTATATTTGCAAGATAAACTAATGTTGCTTGAATTTAATAACTAACCTAAATATAGCGTATGAATATCAATTTTTGTAAGGCCCTATTTGTAGCGGCATTCATCGTCATGTCTTCTTCCGGATACGGACAAACTGCCGGACACATAAATCCTTTCTTGTCTGAGTATGCTACTCCTTACGGAGTTCCTCCTTTTGATAAGATTACTATTCAAGATTATAAAGAGGCATTCTTGAAAGGAATGCAGGAACAGAAGGAAGAGATTGAGGCGATAGTAAACCAGCGTTCAACTCCCGATTTCGAGAATACCATTGCGGCAATGGACCGTAGCGGACGTTTATTGAGTAAGGTGGAATACGTGTTCTATTCACAGAACAGCTGTAACACTAATGCCGAAATGCAGGCACTCGATCAGGAAATCAGTCCGTTGCTCTCTGCTCATAGCGATGATATCTCGCTTAATCCTAAATTGTTCGCCCGCGTAAAACGTGTGTACGAGAATAAGGAGAAATTTAATCTGGATAAAGAACAGAATAAGCTGCTCGAAAATACATATAAGAGCTTTGTACGCAACGGCGCTAATCTGAGCGAAGCCGACCAAAAGAAACTGCGCGATTTGAATAGCAAGATTTCTATGCTTCAAATCACTTTCGGACAGAATATGCTGAAAGAAACCAATGCCTTTAAGTTGGTTATTGACGATAAGAAGGATTTGAGCGGACTGCCAGAGAACTTGATAGCATCGGCTGCCGAAACAGCTAAGGATATGGGTATGGACGGAAAGTGGGTATTCACTCTGCATAACCCAAGCGTGATGCCTTTCTTGCAGTATGCTGATAACCGTGCTTTGCGCGAACGTATTTTCAACGCTTACATCAACCGCGGTAATAATAACAACGCCGAAGATAATAAGGCTGTAGTACGCGACTTGATTACAGCTCGTCTGGAGAAAGCCAAACTGATGGGATATGAAGACTATGCTTCGTTCGCTTTGGAAAACCGTATGGCTAAAAACGAAAAGAATGTTTATGACTTGCTTGATCAGTTGTGGACTCCGGCATTAGACCAGGCTAAAGCTGAATTGGCAGATATCAAAGCCGAGATAAAGAAAGACGGCAAGAAATTCAACCCCGAAGGTTGGGACTGGCGTTACTACTTTGAAAAAGCTAAAAAGGAAAAATTCAATATCGACGAAAACGAAATCCGTCCTTACTTGGAACTGAATAACGTACTGAAAGGTGCATTCTACGTTGCCAACCGTCTGTACGGCATCACATTCCGTAAGATGGATTATATGCCTCTGCCACATCCCGAAGCACAAGTATTCGAGTGCACAGATAAGAATGGAAAGTCATTGGGATTGATTTACTTCGACTTCTTCCCACGTGCCAGCAAGCGTGGCGGAGCATGGTGTGGATCTTACCGCGATCAGGGTTACGATGAACAAGGCAATAAGATTCTGCCTATTGTTACAATCGTATGCAACTTTACAAAACCTGTAGGCAATCAGCCGGCATTGTTGAGCGCTGATGAGGCTTCAACGCTCTTCCACGAATTCGGTCACGGACTTCATGGACTGTTTAAAGACGTGCGTTACGAAGGAACAAGCGATGTGCCAAGAGACTTTGTAGAACTCCCGTCGCAGATAGACGAACACTGGGCTTTCGAACCCGAAGTACTTAAGGTGTACGCTAAACATTATAAGACTGGCGAAACGATTCCGGCAGAACTGATTGAAAAACTCGATAAGAGCGGAAAATACGGTCAGGGATTCATCACTGTAGAATACCTTGCTGCATCATTGCTCGATATGGACTTTCACACAATGAAGTCAATTCCCGCTAATCTGAACGTAATGGATTACGAACAGAAAGTATTGGGCAAGCGTAAAATCTTGAAGCAGATTCCTTCTCGTTATCGTACTACTTACTTCAACCATACTATGGGTGGCGGATATACAGCTGGGTACTATAGCTATATCTGGGCAGAAGTGTTAGACTGTGACGCTTTCGGCGCATATACAGAAAGCGGTGATATCTTCAACCAAGACTTGGCTGCCAAATTCCGTAAGTATATCCTTGAACCGGGCGGTATAGACGACGCTATGGATATGTATAAGAACTTCCGCGGAAAAGCTCCCGAAATTAAGTGGTTGCTTAAGAACAGAGGATTGGAACCTAAGACCGATCTGAAAAAGAAAAAAGAATAAAACTTTATTGTTTGCATTATGGACTTGAAGAAATATATAGTTTATGGTGGAGCGTTGGCTTGTGCCTCTTCGCTTTCGGCAGTAGAAAAGCCTAATATCATCGTCTTCTTGGTAGACGATATGGGATTGATGGATACGTCTCTGCCGTTCATCACCGACTCATTGGGCAATGCTATACGCTGTCCGCTTAATGATTGGTATCACACACCCAATATGGAGCGTTTGGCTCGTCAGGGTGTTACTTTCTCTACCTTCTATGCGCAGAGCGTAAGTTCTCCGTCGCGTTTGTCGCTCCTTACAGGACAGAATGCAGCCCGCCATCATACTACCAACTGGATTAAGACAGAATCTAATAATCGCGACCTCTACGGACCGCGCGATTGGAACTGGAATGGCTTGAGCTCTTCTGATTATACTTTGCCGCGTATGCTTAAAACGGCAGGCTATAAAACCATCATAGTAGGAAAATCGCATTTAGGAAACGGAAAGAGCGAAGGAGCCGACCCGCTGAAGTTGGGCTTCGATGTTAATATAGCAGGCTCGTCAATCGGTGAACCGGGTAGCTATTATGCCGAAGTTGGCTATGGCGCAACCGGAGGTAATGCGGCACGTGCCGTTCCGGGATTGGAAAAATATCACGGCACTCATACTCACCTTACCGAAGCGTTGACAATAGAAGCCAATGCGCAGATAGATACAGCGGTAGCCGAAAAGAAACCTTTCTTCCTCTATATGTCGCATTATGCCGTACATACTCCGCATGAGCGCGACATGCGTTTCTGGGACCGTTATGCTAATGCTAAAGATAAGTCAGACCGTGCCAAGGCTTTTGCGACCTTGGTAGAAGGTATGGATAAATCGCTTGGCGACATTATGGACCATCTTACCAAGAAAGGCATTGCCGAAAACACACTCATTATATTTATGGGTGATAACGGTTCTTCTGCTCCTATGGGATATGCCCGTGGGTATTCTTCTTCTGCTCCGTTGCGAGGAATGAAGGGAACCGAGTTCGAAGGTGGCGTACGCGTGCCTTGTATTGTAGGTTGGGGTAAGCCGAGCCGCAAGAACGCATCGCAGCGTGCTTTACCTGTGGCACAAGGAGTAATGCAGACTCAGATGGGAACCATCATGGATATCTATCCAACATTGGCTCACCTTACCGGGGCAACAGAAAAGCCGGGACACGTAGTAGACGGACAAGACTTGGCGGTGCTGCTGACAGGAGCGAAAGATAAATCGCGTGCCAACCGCTTGCTGATTCATTTCCCGCATTGTCATCACGGAAGCTATTTCACCACTTATCGTGAAGACGACTGGAAGTTGATTTATTACTACAACCCAGAACATCCGGAACGTCCCGACTGTATTCTCTATAACTTGAAGACAGATCCGTACGAAAAGCAAGAAGTATCAAAGCAGTATCCTGAAAAGACAATGTACATGCTTCGCCGTATGGTGGCACAGTTGGAAGCCGAAGGTGCTCAGTATCCGATAGGATTTGAGAAACAGACGGTAAAACCCAACATTGAATATTTTGAGAAATAAAGCCGATGGCTTACTAAGCGACTTAGCTTTTATGCCGAGTCGCTAAAATAAAAAAGCTTCCGCCGAAACGTTATCGTTCGAGCGGAAGCTTTTTAGTTTATTATTGTATTTTACCTTAATAAGGCAGCGGAACCATAGGACGACGTCCGTGATTTAACTTCAATCCCTCTTTATAAGCTTCTGGGCCGTGCAGTAATTTAATGTCAAGTTCTCCTAAGTTGACTAAGATACCACGAGCCATCAGACCAGAATCTTCGTTCTTTTTACGCGGTAATGTTTCTGCCGCTTCTTTCAGTTGTGGTAAGAACTGACGGATATAATCGCGCATGGCTGGGTCTAATGAAATACATTCCAGTGAAGAATAACCAATCTTGCGGTCTTCTTCTTTCACAGGATTGATGAGGCGTGCAATTCCTTCTTGCGGTTTTCCTAAATAAGTAACTGCATACGCTGCTTCTGATGCTACATAAGGGTCTTCGTCTTTCAGCAAATCGGCAAGAGCCTGTGGGCATTGAGAGATTTGTTTCTTATGTGCCAACTCAGCATATCCTACAGCACCCCAGAAACGCATGTCGCGATGTGAACTTGCTATAGCTTTCTCGAACAAAGGCAATGAAGCTATATCGCCCATGCCTGCTGCTTCTACCAATTTATAAAGTTCTTCCATCGGATATTTCTCTTTGCGCACTACGTCGTAAAGCACATGTCCTGTGCGTGAGGTAGGCAAGAAGAAACCTAAATCGTGTGTGTTGCGAATATGGTTAGAAAGCTCGTTGCGCATTTTTGCCAACACTTCAGCGTATTCGGGCGATGATGACAGATCGTGCAATTCTCCAGGGTCTTTATCCAAGTCGAACAACATTTCTGCCGGATGCGCATCGAAAGTAAGCGCCCAGTCGGGATTAGTATTATGATTGCCCAAAACAAGCTTATCCCACGCCTTATTAGAAGGCATACCCCACTGATAATAATTTCTCAGCGCAAACTGACGGTAGGGGATATAGCTACGCATATATTTAATATGTCCGTCGGTAACGGCACGCACCGGCATGAAGTGATGCAACTGGTTGGCGGCAAACGCAAACTGCACCTTGCGTTCTTCCTTGCTGGCATATTCACCGAATATCGCCTTTCCCTGCATGTTCTTGGTTGGCTTTACTCCAGCAAGGCTCAACACGGTAGGACCTAAGTCGGTGAAGTTAACAAGGCTGTTGTCTTTACCCGACTTACCGTTGGCAAGATGTTTCCATTTCTCTGGGAAGTAAGCAATCAGAGGCACTTTCAAACCGCTTTCATACAGATATCCTTTACCGCGCGGAACACATCCTCCGTGGTCGCTGAAGAAGAAAATGATGGTATTGTCATCGAGTCCTTTATCTTTCAAGTCCTTCAAGAAGAAGCCCAGCCAAGTATCTACGTCTTGTACTGCTTCAAGATGTCCGGCATAGTCGGAGCGTACTTCGGGCAGGTCTGGAACGTACGAAGGCAATGTAAGCAACTCGGTATAGATACCTTCTTTAGTATAATCTCTTCGTCCGTCGGTATGGAAAGTACGTACACGTCCCATGTGCGATGTCACGGTGTTAAATACAGCGAAGAACGGTTGGTCCTTGCCTCTTTTCGGACTGTTGTAAGATGCAGTCTTGGTACATTCATCCCAGCAAGCCTTATTATTGTTGGTAGAGTTATAATGCGTCTTGCTATTATTAGTACAATAATAACCTGCTTCGCGCAGTCTTTGCGGGAAGAAAATATCTGCCGGTGTGTCGTACGATACCGGATGCACATCCATTCCGTAAGTAGGAGCATAACAACCGGTAATAAGCGAAGAGCGTGCCGGCGAACTCTGTGGAGCAACCGACCAAGCATTCATGAACTGTATACCCCGAGCGGCTAAGCTGTCGGCATTAGGAGTGTGTACGTCTTTGTTTCCATAGCATCCGAACTCATATGAGCTAGTGTCTTCGAATGTTACCCACAGAATGTTGGGTCTTTCTTTCTTCTTGTTGTTTGCTGCAGACGCCTCAAGAGAATAAATTCCGCAGGCAGCCGTACAAGCCAAAAACAGTGAAAAGTGTTTCATATTATAAGGTGTTAGTTAATTTCCCACGAAATTATAAGGTTTGCCGTTAATGCCTCGTTTTAAATGTCTTAATCTTTAGCAATCTTGTTTCCCGTCCGGCAAATTGCACAAAATTGATATTTTATAGACGGTATTTAAACGTTATAAAGACATACGTGCATGTGATTGGGTCGAAAGAGGAAGCCTTGCCGATGATAAAAGAGTACTTTTGACATTATAAATCTAACGTATCGTAAATATGAGAAACTTACTTTTTGTCATCTTGTCGTTGTGTTGCTCTTTTGGGCCTGTGTCGGCTCATGATATTGATAAATCTTCGCAAGATGAATCTTTCCGTAGAGAGGCTAATGTATTGTTGACAGAATGGATGGATACCTTCCTTAATTATCAGTGCTCGGGTTTAGGCTCTTCGCTCGACGGAGGTGTGCTTTGTCCAGCTTGCGCCCGTATACACGGTAGAATAGGTGATGCGGTGCTTCCGCTGATGTATTTGGCCGATAAGACTCACGATGAAAAATATCTGAATGGCGCCAAAAGATTGATGGCATGGATGGAGAATGTGCATTGTCCTGATGGAGCTTGGATGAACGATGTGAACGTTTCTAACTGGAACGGAACGACAGTGTTTGCTGCTATCGCTCTTTATGAAGCTTTGCATTACCACGGACATCTGCTTGATGATTCTACTTATAATCATTGGAAAGCGCAGTTGGTAGAAGCCGGTGAGTTTATAATGAACAATCCATTTATTTATAGTCGCAAGCGTGAGGGTATGCGAAACATGAACGTCAATTATTCGGGTTCGGCTACTTATGCTTTATATGCAATAGGCGAATTATGCAATCGTCCCGATTTTAAGGCGAAAGCTAAAGAGATAGCGGTAGATTTAAGACCGTATTTCACAAAGAACGATTATTTCGTATATGGCGAGGGGCCTAATATTTACCATCCCACTAAAAACGGTTGCCTGCCTGTAGACTTACTTTATAATGTAGAAGAAACCCTTCCTAATATGGCACACTATGCTGTGATGGCTCAAGACACCGTGCTGCTGTCGCTGATAGAACGCTCTATGAGTACACATCTCGAATTCATGTTGCCCGACGGAGCTTGGGATAACAGTTGGGGAACACGTAGTTTCAAGTGGACGTATTGGGGAGGTCGCACCAGCGATGGCTTTATGGGAGGTTACTATCTGTTGGCATCTCGCCATCCCGAGTATTGGGAAGCCATAAAGCGCAATGTTGGATTATTGCGTAAAGCTACCCACAACGGACTATTGTACGGAGGAATGCATTATTTGGAATCGGGCGTAGCGCCTTGTATTCATCATACTTTCGGCCATGCCAAAGCGTTGACCGCTTGCTTGGAACAACAGCCTAATACCGATTTGCCATCGCAACCGCTTCCTCGCGATAAAGCATACGGTGTAAAATGCCTTAAAGATATCAACACTTGGCTTACTGCGTACGGAGACTGGCGTGCTACCTTCACCGGTTACGATTCGGAATATAAAGTAAAGGGTACTCACCCTATGGGAGGAGCTATCTCAATGCTTTGGCACGCTGAAGGCGGACCGCTTTTTGCCGCTACAATGAATAAGTATCAGCTGATAGAGGCTCCTAACATGCAGGTTACACGTCGCAAGTACCTTACGTGCGGCACTCCTCGACTTGAATTGATGCAAGGGGGCAATGCGTTTACTAACTTAGACGATTTGAATACCGATATAACATGCATTACCGAAAAAGGAAAGTCGGTTTTCCGCACTCATACTCATTTGGTAGACATTAATCAGAAATCGCCTTCTGAAGGAAAAGAAATATCTGCTGATATTAAATATGTATTCTCAGAACATGGTGTTCATATCGAAGTAGAACAATGCCCCGAAGGTGCCTATCTTGTTTTGCCAGCCATAGCTTCGCCAGCTGATAAAGTAACCGTAAACGCCAAAAAGGCATATATAGAAAAGGAGAAAGGAGAATGGCAGATACATTGCCAAACGGGTACAATCAGCCAAGGTGAAGTAGATGCCGACGGAAGAGTATTTAACCCTGTGCCGGGCTTTGCCTTTGTTCCTCTGCACGTATCGCCAGAAGGGAATAAGATAACTGTAGATATTGATTTTGGAAAGTAAATCTTTTAGAATGACCCGTTTAGCGTGCCGTTTTGCACAAAAATGATAGTTATTATACAATATCGATATGTAAAAAGCGCAAAAGTGTAAGATTGGGAAACGTCCTTTTACACTTTTTGTGCTTTTCAAACCTAATTTTGCCATCAAAGAAATTCTAAAGTTAAACCTTAGATTCATTTAAAATGTATAGATTGAAAAACTGGATTCTAGTGATCGTCTTCGCTATTATCAGTGTCTCTGCTTTTGCACAGAGCGCAACTGTTACCGGAAAGGTAGTCGACAGCGAAGGAAGTGAAGTGATTGGAGCTAGCGTTACTGTGAAAGGCGCAGCTGGTGTAGGTACAATTACCGATATCGACGGTAATTACACATTGAAAGTAAACAATGCGTCGAAAGATGTATTGGTGTTCTCTTTTGTCGGTTTGACCACCAAGGAAGTAAAGGTCAATAATCAGAATGTTATTAATGTAACATTGCAGGCTAATGCAGTGTTGTTGGATGAAGTGGTAGCCATTGGTTATGCTACCGTTAAACGTAAAGACTTGACAGGTTCTGTAGCGTCTGTAGGAAGTCAGGAACTATCTAAGATTCCTACCAGCGATGTTACTCAGGCTTTGGCTGGACGTATGGCGGGTGTTATGATACAGCAGAGCGAAGGTGCTCCGGGCGCATCTATTTCTATTCGTGTACGTGGTGGTATTTCTATTACTCAGAGTAACGAACCGCTGTATATCATCGACGGTTTCCCTAGCGAAGACGGTATGTCATCGCTCGACCCTGCCGAAATTGAAACTATCGACGTATTGAAAGACGCTTCGGCTACCGCTATTTACGGTGCGCGTGGTGCCAACGGTGTTGTGGTTATTACTACAAAGAATGGTAGCAAGAACGCAGGAAAGGCTACTGTTACATTCGATAGTTATGTAGGTATTAAGAAGATAGCTAAAAAACTCGATGTGCTTTCTCCGTATGAATTTGCTAAATTGGACTATGAACGTACTCTGTGGAGAATGAGAACTGGTGACGCAGGTAACGATGGCATGGAGAAATGGGAAAGCAGATATGGTAAGTATAGCGACATAGAAGCTAATTACGGCAACCGTAAAGGTATAAATTGGCAAGATGAGACCTTAGGTCGTAACGCTCTTACTCAGAATTATCGTATTGGCGTTTCAGGAAAAACCGAAAAGATGAGCTATAGTTTGGCTTACTCATATTATGATGAAGAAGGCGCAATGGTATATAGTGGTACTAAGAAACACACTATTTCATTTAATATGAATCAGGAAGTCAACAAATGGTTGAAGTTGAACGCTCGTATCAGCTATGACCAGAAGAAAGTAGAAGGTATGGGTACTTCGGATGGTGGCGACCGTTTCAACAAGATGCAGCACATCCTGCAGTATCGTCCTACTATCGGTATCTTGGGTGATGACTCTGATTTGCTGCAATCAGAAGACCCTTTGTTGGTTGACGACTCAAACAATGTAATGCAGAACCCTCTAGTTTCTGCTGCCGAAGAAACAAACAAGAGAGAATGGCGTACATTTCAGGCTAACGCTGGCGCTACTATCCAATTATTGAAAGGATTGTCTTTCCGCACAACTGTAGGTATGAGCTATCAAAACCGTCGTAATGACGTATTCTATGGAGCAGAATCAGTAACCGGTAAGCGTTCAAGCATCAACGGTAGCATCACAAATCTTGAAAGCAGCAGCTTGCAGAATTCTAACGTGTTGACTTATGCATGGAAAAACCGCGTACACGATTTTACTGCTATGGTAGGTCATGAATACGTAACTAAATGGAATCGTTCATTCTCGGCTGGTGCTAATCAGTTCCCTAATGATGATATAGGACTGGGCGACCTTTCATTGGGTACTCCTACTACTCCTACATCAAGCGAAAACTACGACGATAAATTGCTTTCGTTCTTCGCTCGTGTAAACTATAGCATCTTAGACAAGTATTTGTTTACCGCATCAGTTCGTGCCGACGGTTCTTCTAAGTTCGGTAAGAACAATAAGTGGGGTTATTTCCCTGCATTCTCTGCTGCATGGCGTCTTAGCGAAGAAAAGTTCATCAAGGACTTGAACATCTTCTCTGACTTGAAACTTCGCGTAGGTTATGGTTTGGCTGGTAATAACCGTATCGGCAGTTATCAGAGTTTGGCTATTATGAGTTCGGTTACAGCGGCTAACGGCAATGGAGCGATGGCTGGTTATGCGTCTAAGCAGGTTCCTAACCCTGACTTGAAATGGGAAGCTAACAAAACCTTTAACTTGGGTATGGATTTTGGATTCTTGAATCAGCGTATTACAGTTTCTCCTGAATTCTACGTAAACCGCAGTAGCAATTTGTTGTTGGCTGCTAAATTGCCCCACTCATCAGGTTACACTAAGATGGTAATCAATGCAGGTGAAACTCAGAATACAGGTGTCGACCTTACCATCAATACTGTAAACATTACCAATAAGAAGTTTACTTGGAATACAGCGGTTACTTTATCGCACAATAAGAATAAGGTTAATAAACTGACAGGCGAAGAAGTTCAGTTATATTTGGCCAACTTCGGTTATTCAGGTGCCGGTGCTTCTCACCAGATTGGAGTAGGCCAGCCTTTGGGTCAGTTCTACGGATATGTAACCGACGGTTTGTATCAGGTTAGCGATTTCAACTATGATGCAGCTACTAAGACATACACACTGAAAGACGGTGTCCCTTATCTTGGCGATAAGAACAAGATACAGCCGGGTTATTGGAAATTCAAGAATCTGGATGGAAGCGCAGATAATAAGATTACAGAAAACGACAAGACTATTATCGGTAACGCATTCCCCGATTTCTATGGAGGTATTAACAATACCTTTAGTTATAAGGATTTCGACCTTAGCGTTTACTTGACTTATAGCTACGGAGCGGAAGTTCTGAACGCTACTAAGTTGACTAACACTAAGACTGCGGCTACAAACAAGAACGTATTGGCCATTGCCGATGAAGCAAACCGCTGGGTAACTATCAATAGCGAAGGACAATTGATTAATGATCCTACTGAATTGGCCGCTATAAACCAGAACAAGACAATCGCTCAGTTCGGTGATAACGGTCTGAATAACACATATATTCATTCATGGGGTGTGGAAGACGCTTCTTATTTGAAATTGAGCAATATCACATTCGGATATTCATTTCCCAAGAAGGTGATTAGAAAAGTAGGTTTGTCAAAACTGCGTCTTTACGCTACAGCCAGCAACTTGCTGACTTGGACTCCGTATAGCGGTTTCGACCCTGAAGTTTCTACAATGAGCAGCTCATTGACTCCGGGTGTTGACTTCGGAGCTTACCCTAGAAGCCGTTCGTTTGTTTTTGGTGTAAATGTTGCATTTTAATAAGTCGAAAAATAGAATACAATGAAAAATAGAATTAAATATATGCTTGGGGCATCACTGATGGTAGTGGGATTAGCCTCTTGCGACTTGACAGAAAAACCGTCTTCATATTATGAGATGGATACATACTTCAATACCGTAGAAAAGGCTAAGATGGCCGTCATCGGCATATACGATTGCTTGGAAACCGGCAACTATTATGGCCAGGATATAATGCCTTTCTCTGGCTCTGATGATATGTTTATGGTGAGAGGTGTCGCTTCGGACGGTACTCGCCGCGATATCTCGCATTACCAATACGATGCGTCGAATACTTGGATTGCTTCTGTATGGGAGTATGCTTATCAGGGTTTGGATAGAGCTAATTTGGCGATAACCAATATAGAGGCGATGCCGGGTTATGCAGAAAGTGAAGAACTGCAGGAGTTGGTTGGCCAAGCAAGATTCTTGCGTGCCTTCATCGCTTTCGACTTGGTAAGATTCTGGGGTGATGTACCTTTCTCTACAAAATATACTGGTAGCTATGATGAGGTAGCTAAGCCGAGAACCGACCGTGAGAAGATTTACGATCAGATGATTGAAGATTTGAACTTTGCAAAGACACATCTGAAAGTAGGAAGTGAGGTAGCTTCTTCAGAAGTACCTTGCCGTGGCGCAGCTCGTGCATTACTGATGCGTGTGTATCTGCAGCGTGCAGGTTATAGCTTGAACAGAGCTACAGCTAAGTTGACTCGTCCGGATGATGCTGCAAGAAAGAGTTATTTCGAGGCGGTCATTAAAGAATGGGAAACATTTAAAACTGAAGGTTATCATAACTTTGGCAACGGTGGTTACGAACAGGTGTTTAAGAACTACTCTCAGTTGATACTTGATAATAAAGAAAGTTTGTGGGAAGTAGCATTCGAACCTAATCAGGGCCAGAAAGATAATGCTGGTTACTGGGCAACATATAACGGACCGATGGTAGATGCTCCTGGAAGCTATCCTGGTACAAGCAATTATATGGGTCGTGCCAATGCGTTCTTTGTGGTTTTGCCTTATTGGAAATCGTTCTATGAATCGAATGCCGACGGATCTGAAAAAGACGTTCGTAGAGATGTAAACTTCGTAGATTACGCATACGTATGGAATAAGAAGAAATCTATTCATGAGAAGTCGTACACTAGTAATGCTATCGCGAAGAATGTAAATCGTTTCCCTGGCAAGTGGCGTAGAGAATGGATGGCTCCAGGCTTTGCCGACCCGAATATCACTGGCGTAAACTTCTGTCCGTTGCGTTATGCCGATGTAGTTTTGATGGCTGCCGAGGCTTATAATGAGACTAACAATACACCTGAGGCTTGGAACTTGTTGAATCAAGTTCGTAAACGTGCTAAAGCTACTCCTATTACAAGCGATAACTATGCTAGTCTGGAAAAGGCTCCTAAGGTATACGATTTGCCGTTTATCGCTGATGCTGATGAGGCTGGTAAGTTCCGTACAGCTCTTTACTGGGAACGTGCGTTCGAGCTTTGCTATGAAGGCCAGCGTAAATACGATTTGATTCGTTGGGGTATCTTGAAAGAGTCGCTCGAAGCTGCACAGGCTCATATCGAATCTTGGATACCGACTGCTGCCGACAATGTTAATGATAAAACCTTGAAAAGCTGGAATCCGGTTGAATGGGCTAAGTCGAACTATGTAGCAGGACATAATTTCAAGACAGGAAAGCACGAACTGTATCCTATTCCTTTGGCAGAAATACAGTCGAATGCAGAATTGAATGGAGAAAACAATCCAGATTTCTAATGCTTTTTAAAATTTTAGGGAATGACATGTATGCAAAGAGAGGAGCTTGGTAAAATAGGCTTCTCTCTTTGTTCTTTAATAGTATCGATTATGAAGAAACAGTTTTATTGGCTGTCGGTTTTAGGAGCTTCGTTTTGCCTTGGCGCTTGTGGAGGCTCAGAAGAGACAGCGGTTATAAAGGTGAATGCGGAGACCTTGATGCATGAGGTACGCGCTACTTCTGTACCGTTTGATGGGGCGACGGTAAAGATTAATCCTCCTCGTTTTATGTGGCCCGATAAGTTTCCACACTTGGGTCCCGTGCTTGATGGTGTGCCCGGAACAGTTGACGAGAAGCGTACTGCGCTTTATCGCATTCGCATTTCGCAAGATAAAGAGTTCAAGAAAGACGTTATTATCGGTGAGCAGCCGTGGTCTTTCTTCAATCCTTTTAAGCGGTTGGCTAATGGAACGTGGTACTGGCAACACGCTTATGTATCGCCCGAAGGAGTTGAAGAATGGTCGCCAGTGCGTAAGTTTACGGTAGACGACACTGCGTTAGACTTTAATCCGCCTTCGTTTAAGGATGTGTTGAGTCGTTATTCGTCGCAACACCCACGTGTTATGATGGATGCAGCCGATTGGGATGATATTATAAAACGCAATAAAACAAATCCCGAGGCACTGGCATTTGTAAAGAAGGCGACGACTTGTCTTTCGCATCCGCTAAAGCATTTGCAGGAAGAGGTAGACACTACTAATGTGGTGAAACTGACAAACATTGTACAGCGTGAGTCGGCTCTTATACGCGAAAGTCGTAAGATAGTAGACCGTGAAGAAGCCAACATGAACGCACTGGTGCGTGCTTATCTGCTTACAAAGGATGATAAATACTATAAAGAAGGCATAAAGCGACTGACAGAGATTCTGTCTTGGCAGAAAAGCAAATACTTTGCCGGCGACTTTAACTTATCTACGCTTTTGTCGATGAGTACATCGGCTTACGATGGATATTACAACTTACTCACTCCGCAGGAAAAACAATTCTTGTTAGATAATATTCAACACTTAGGCGATAAGTTCTATCATGAGTACGTAAATCACCTTGAGAACCGTATTGCTGATAATCACGTATGGCAGATGACATTCCGCATTCTTACTATGGCGGCATTTGCTACTGTAGGCGAGATTCCTGAAGCTACTACGTGGGCAGATTATTGCTATAATGAGTGGGTGTCTCGTTTGCCAGGGTTGACTAACGACGGAGCTTGGCATAATGGAGACTCTTATTTCCACGTAAACATCCGCACGCTGATAGAAGTGCCTGCATTCTTCTCGCGTATTTCAGGATTCAACTTCTTTGCCGATCCTTGGTATAATAACAATGCGTTGTATGTTATCTACCAGCAACCACCGTTCTCTATGTCGGGCGGCCACGGTAATTCGCACGAAAAGAATTTGTCGCCCAATGGCGGACGTGTAGGTTATGCCGATGCATTGGCTCGCGAATGCAATAATCCCTGGGCAGCGGCATACGTGTACGAGATATTGAAAGAAGACCCCGATGCTTATTATAAATCGTTCGAGATAAAGCCTGCCGATTTAAGTTGGTATCGTTGTACCACAAAGAAAACTTTGCCCGAGTACACACGCCATTTGTCAGAATTGCCCGGATGTAAGGTGTTCTGCGAAACAGGTACTGCCTTAATGAATACAGACATGGGCAATTATGCCGATAACGCACGCCTTTCATTCAGAAGTAGTGCTTATGGCTCTACATCACACGCGTTGGCAAATCAGAATGCCTTTAATACCTTCTATGGCGGTAAGGCAATATTCTACAGCAGCGGACATCGCACCGGCTTTACCGACGACCATTGCATGTATGCCTATCGTAATACCCGTGCGCACAACTCTATCTTAGTGAACGGAATGGGGCAGAAAATAGGAACCGAGGGATACGGATGGATTCCGCGTTTCTATGAAGGCGAAGAACTGTCGTACGTAGTGGGCGATGCGTCGAATGCCTATGGAAAGGTAACCTCTCCGTTATGGCTGGAGCGTGGACGTTTGTCGGGCACTAAGTTTACTCCCGAAAATGGATGGGATGAAAATAAACTCGACTGTTTCCGCCGACACATCGTGCAGTTGGGTCGTACCGGATTGTTCGTAGTATACGATGAGTTGGTAGCAAAAGAACCCGTAAAATGGAGCTACTTGCTACATACTATAGAGCAACCTATGGAAGTTACAACCGCTAATGACGGACTCCGCATTGCAGGAAAGAACAATTCCGACGGAGTTTCTGTGGCTAACCTTTTCAGTTCGCAAGAGATGACATACGCTCAGACCGATACCTTCTTCGTTGCGGCTATCAATTGGAAGAAGCGATTAGATAATGTATTGAGCAATCATTATCATTTTACAGCTACTACCACACCGTGTAAAACAGCATGCTTCTTAAATATACTCGATGTACATGGCGACAACCGTCAGGACCTAACCATAGTACGTCAAGGAAATAAGATAACCGTTGCCGGATGGACTATAGAGTGCAACCTTGATACACCCGATACACCTTATTTATATATAGAGAACAAGCAGAGCGGAGCGTCTCTCAGATTTGATTATAAATTTGAAAAAGGAGCTACCATCATAGAAGATAAGGTGAAAGATAAAACCATCAGAAAGCGTTTGGTTGATTATTTGCCCGAATTCGATATTTAATAGCGAAGCGGCATGGAATACGATATTCCGTGCCGCTTTTGCCTGTTTTATTGTGAGATAGTGTGCTTTTGCATTCTTTTATGTATTTTTGCACACAAAAGAAAATTAATTAATTTATAAAATATATGAAACATTTATTTGCCGTACTCTTTGCGCTGCTGATAGGCGGATTTGCAAAGGCCCAAACCAATGCTCAGTTGTTCTACGATTTCGGATCGGACCGTAAGTTTGTTACTTTGACTTTAGAGATGTTCAAAGCCGACAAGTGGGGTAACACTTATTTCTTCGTCGACCATGACTTTAATTACGATGAACCCTCAACAGACAGTCACGTCCTTGCTCCCGGCGGTAGCTATTTGGAAATAGCTCGTTGCCTTAACTTCTGGCAAGAATCAGCTATCAAAGCATTCAGCCTGCAGGTAGAATATAATGGCGGTGTTACTAAAAATTATCCTATCAACACTGCTTGGTTGTTTGGTATAGATTACTTTATGCACGACAAGTCGTTCAATAATACATTAAACCTGAAAGCTCTGTATAAAACCATCCGCAAGAAAGGCAGTACTGTGCCTATGCAGCTTACAGCTGTGTGGAATTGCAAGGATATCTTCGGACTGAAAGGTTTGACATTCGATGGCTTCGCCGATTTCTGGTGGGAAACTCACGGTTGCATGAAAGAAGACGGAACATGGACAGACAAGCATAACATCTTCATTACCGAACCACAGCTTTGGTACAACGTAGGCAGACACTTGGGATGCGAAAACCTTAATATCGGTACCGAAATTGAATTGAGCAATAACTTCGGTTCTACCAATGGATTTAAGTGTCGTCCTTGCCTTGGCGCAAAATGGATATTCTAATAATAAGTATGTAATATCTAAACAATTAAATAAAATATTGTATGCTGAAAAAACTATTTGATTTCGATCCTGCAAAGCATAGCCTCAAGACCGAAATAGCGGCAGGTATCACTACTTTCCTTACGATGGCTTATATATTGGCTGTCAATCCGGAAATATTCTCTAACCTGGCAGCGCAAGGAATGGATACACATGCCGTATTTACCGCTACTACATTGGCGGCAATCGTAGGTACGGTTATTATGGCCGTTTATGCCAAGAAACCTTTCGGGCTTGCTCCCGGTATGGGATTGAACGCCTTTTTCGTGTTCACCATCTGTCTTACTATGGGTTATCCGTGGCAAATGGCGCTTACTGCAGTCTTTATAGAAGGTATCATCTTTATTCTTCTTACCGTAACTAAGATTCGTACATTGATAGTAGACGCTATCCCTGCCGACTTGAAGCGTGCGATAGGTGCCGGTATCGGACTCTTCATCGCTTTTATAGGATTGAAGAACGCCGGTATTATTGTGAATAACGAAGCTACTTTAGTCAGCTTGGGTAAGATAACAGAAGGCAGCGCATTGCTTGGAATGATAGGTATTTTGATTTCAGGATTCTTCGTAGTAAGAAAAGTGCCCGGAAGTTTGTTGCTTGGTATCTTGATAACTGCGGTAATTGGTATCCCTATGGGAATTACCCACTTTAACGGTTTGGTAGATACGCCCCCTTCTATTGCTCCTATCTTCTGTCAGTTCGATTTCTCGAATGTTCTTTCGCTCGATATGGTGGTTATAGTATTTACATTCCTCTTTATTGATATGTTCGACACAATGGGAACTTTGGTAGGAGTATGTACTAAAGCCGGCATGATGCGTCCGGATGGAAAAATCCACGGACTGAACAAGGCGTTTATGGCAGATGCCATAGCTACTGTAGCAGGAGCCTGCTTCGGTACAAGTACTACAACTACTTACGTTGAAAGTGCTTCGGGTGTAGCGCAAGGCGGACGTACAGGTCTTACAGCTTTCACAACCGCTGTTTGTTTCTTTATAGCATTGTTCTTCGCCCCATTGTTCTTGTCAATACCTTCGGCTGCTACAGCTCCGGTATTGGTGATAGTGGGATTGTTCATGCTGTCGCCTATAAAAGACATTAAGCTTGAAGATTATTCAGAATCAATACCTGCATTTATCACTATCATTGTTATGCCGTTGGCTTATAGCATTTCCGACGGTATTCTTTGCGGTATGATTTGCTATGTAGCTTTGAATGCGCTTTGCGGCAACTTTAAGAAGATAAACATCACCATGTGGATTCTTGCCGTATTGTTTGTGCTGAAGTATATTTTCATCTAAGAAAATACATATATTAAATTATAAGAGCGTGATGCCGGCGGTATGGTTATACCAACCGTAGGCATCACGCTCTTTTTTGTTTTAAACAAAATTTGTAAATCTTCCGATGAACAGCCCCCTAATCACAGTTCTTGCCAATCATCAGTGTCTGTGAGGGCTGTCATTAAACTCTTTAATGAAGTTGTCTTACTTCGACCGAAGTAAGCGTTCATATCGGTCGATATGAACATTCACATCGGTCGATGTGAGCATGCGTATCGTTCGAAGTAAGACGACTTGTTTTTCTGTGAATGTTATAGACTATTATCGGCAAACATTATTTTGCGGCTTTAGTTGCTGTAAACTCGTAACTGCCGTTTACTTTGTTCACGCTTACCATTTCACTTTCTGCCGAAAGATTGAACGGAGTAACCTCATCCGTGCGGTTGTTTACGATGAGAAGGGCATTTTCGTCGCCGAATTTGTTGACTTGAAGCAACGTGGGTTCGTTGGCAAGCGTACGTTTCAGTAATAAACTGTCGTTAATGTAAACTGCCACATCTTCACCACTCATGCTGCTTTCCAGACAAATGGTGTAAATCTCTGCCGATGCTACAGGAGTTCCTTCTTCGGGTCCCTGTTTCTTTTGATATCGAAAACCTAAATATAAGAATAGACACACAATGAAAAAAACTCCGAAGGCAAGAATACCATTGCCTATCATGAACTGCTTGTTGCTGTTTATACTTTTTCTGCTCATACTTTTGGGTTTTATTATGTTGCAAATATAGTGTAAATAGGGTTTGCGGCATCAAACTTGTTTCGGAAAGTTACGATGATGCAACTGTCTGTTTTATATTAGCTAAGGTTAGCACTATTGATAAATCTTCCTAAATATGAAATAATTATTCTAATATTTTGTATGGCAATATATATTTTGTATCTTTGCACCAGTGATGGATGAAAAGGTGGAGGGGCGATTGAAGCTCCTTTTTTTGTTCTTATATCTTATATTTATTAATAATACATGATAGATAAAAACAAAGTAACCCGAATTGTAGAAGAGTGGCTTGAAGGAAAAGATTATTTCTTGGTAGATGTCACTATTAGTCCGGACGACAAGATTGTTGTCGAAATCGACCATGCCGAAGGGGTATGGATAGATGATTGTGTGGAGTTGAGTCGTTATATCGAGTCAAAACTGAACCGCGACGAAGAAGATTATGAATTGGAAGTCGGTTCGGCCGGTATAGGACAACCTTTTAAAGTGTTCCAGCAATATACCATCCATGTAGGAAAAGATGTGGAAGTGATGGATAAGGCGGGCAAGAAATGGACTGGAGTGTTGAGCGAAGCCAACACAGACAACTTTACGGTTATCGTTACCGTGAAAGTAAAACCCGAAGGCGCAAAGCGTCCTAAGCTGGTAGAACAAGCTGTCACATTTACGTATGACGAAATAAAATACACCAAATACTTAATTAGCTTTAAATAATTATGGCGAAGAAAGAAGCAACTGTCAGCATGATTGACACGTTTTCTGAATTTAAAGAATTGAAGAATATCGACCGCACCACTATGGTGAGCGTATTGGAAGAATCTTTCCGCAGTGTGATTGCCAAGATGTTCGGTACAGATGAAAATTACGATGTAATTGTAAACCCTGACAAGGGCGATTTCGAAATCTGGCGTAATCGCGAGGTGGTAGCCGATGATGAGCTGACAAATCCTAACATGCAGATATCACTGTCTGAAGCTCGTAAAATAGACGCTTCGTACGAGGTGGGTGAGGAAGTGACAGACGAGGTGATTTTTGAAAAGTTCGGTCGCCGCGCTATTCTGAATCTTCGTCAGACTTTGGCTTCTAAGATTTTGGAGTTGGAAAAAGACAGCTTGTATAATAAATACATTGATAAGGTAGGTAACATTATTGCTGCCGAGGTTTATCAGATTTGGAAGAAAGAAATCTTGTTGCTCGACGATGAAGGCAATGAATTGTTGCTTCCGAAAACAGAACAGATTCCAAGCGATTTCTATCGTAAAGGCGAAACTGTTCGTGCGGTAGTAGCTCGTGTAGACAATAAGAACAACAACCCGAAGATTATCTTGAGCCGTACTTCTCCTATGTTCTTGCAGCGTTTGTTTGAACAGGAAGTTCCTGAAATCAACGACGGTCTTATCACAATCAAGAAGATTGCCCGCATCCCGGGTGAACGTGCTAAGATAGCAGTTGAATCTTACGATGAGCGTATCGACCCGGTTGGAGCTTGCGTAGGTGTGAAAGGTTCTCGTATCCACGGTATCGTACGCGAATTACGTAACGAAAATATCGACGTTATCAACTACACTTCAAACATACAGCTGTTTATCCAGCGTGCGTTGAGTCCTGCAAAAGTATCGTCTATCGTAATGCACGAAGAAGAAAAGAAGGCAGAGGTTTATCTGAAACCGGAAGAAGTTTCTTTGGCTATCGGTAAGGGCGGTATGAACATCAAGTTGGCTAGTATGCTTACTGAATATACTATCGATGTATATCGTGAGCTGGACGAAAGCACTACTGATGAAGACATCTACCTGGATGAATTTAAGGATGAAATTGACGAATGGGTTATCAATGCGATAAAGAGTATCGGTATAGAAACCGCTAAAGGCGTATTGAATGCTCCTCGTGAAATGTTGATTGAAAAGGCGGATTTGGAAGAAAACACAGTGGATGATGTGTTGAAGATTTTAAGAGCAGAGTTCGAAGATAGCAACAGCTAAATCCCGGGCTCGCAAGAGCCAACAACCCGTGACTGAATATCTTTTCGAACTCTATTAAAAACTTAAAAATTTATGGCGATTAGACTGAATAAAGTAACAAGAGACTTAAATGTAGGAATAGCGACAGTAGTAGACTTTTTGCAGAAGAAAGGATATGAGGTAGAAGCTAATCCGAATTATAAAATTAATGATGAACAATATGCTGCACTTGTAAAAGAGTTCAGTAAGGACAAGGATTTGAAGTTAGAGTCGGATAAGATTTCACAAGGACGGCAGAATAAGGAACGTAATAAAGGTCCTGTATCTATCAACGACCGACAGGAAGAAGCTAAGCCGAAATCAGAGAATGATGATGCGGCTGTTACTGGCGTAAGACATTTAAAGCTGAAAACTGTAGGAAAGATTGATCTGGATAACTTGAATAAGCCAAAGGCTAAACCGGCTGTGGTAGAGCCTGTTGAGGTGGATAAGAAAAAACAGCAGGCAGAGGTGGCTTCTGCCAAGACTGAAGTGAAGACTGAGGTGAAGCCAGAACCGAAGCCAGAGGTGAAGGAGCAGGTAACTGTAAAACCTGAGATGCCTAAGAAAGCCGAAGCGACTCCTAAGCAAGAGGAGAAGAAAGTTGAAGCTCCTGCACAGAAAGAATCCGTAAACACTGTAAACGATAATTTGAAACAGCCGGAGAGCAAACCGGAAGATTTAAAGCCAATGCTGAAGGAAGAAAAGAAAGAAATGCCCGCTGCACAGACCGGGAAACAAGAAGACGAGGTTTTTAAAATTCGTCCGACAGAGTTTAAATCAAAGATTAATGTGGTTGGACAGATTGACCTTGCCGCATTGAATCAGTCTACTCGTCCGAAGAAGAAATCTAAAGAGGAGAGACGTAAAGAACGTGATGAAAAAGATAAGCAGCGTTTGGAACAGCGTAAGCAGATGAAAGACGCTATTATCAAGGAAATCAGAAAAACTGATGAAAAGTCGGATAAGGCTGGTGCTAATGCTGGCGACGCTTCGGGCAAGAAGAAGCGTAATCGCATCAACAAAGAAAGAGTGGATATAAACACTGTTGGCAATAACGGCATGTCTCAGGGTGGACGCAATGACCGACAGAATAAGTCGGGCAATGCCGGACAGCAGAACGGTGGTGGTAAGCACAATAAAGATCGTTTCAAAAAACCAGCTCCTAAAGCTGAAGTAAGCGATGAGGACGTAGCAAAACAGGTAAAAGAAACTTTGGCTCGTCTTACAAACAAAGGAAAAAATAAAGCTGCCAAGTATCGTAAGGAGAAACGCGAGGTTATTCAGAACCGTCAGCAAGAGCTGGAACTGGAAGAACAGGAAGAAAGCAAAATCTTGAAACTGACAGAGTTTGTAACTGCAAACGAGTTGGCAAACATGATGAATGTGTCGGTAACTCAGGTTATCTCTACATGTATGAGTGTAGGTATTATGGTTTCTATCAATCAGCGCTTGGATGCTGAAACTATTAACTTGGTGGCCGAAGAATTCGGATATAAGACTGAATATGTCAGTGCGGAAGTATCGCAGGCGGTAGAAGAAGAGGTGGACGCTGAAGAGGACTTGCTTCCACGTGCTCCTATCGTAACCGTCATGGGTCACGTTGACCACGGTAAGACTTCTTTGCTCGACTATATTCGTAAGGCAAACGTTATCGCTGGTGAGGCCGGAGGTATTACTCAGCACATTGGTGCGTATAACGTGAAGTTGGAGGATGGACGTCATATTACATTCCTCGATACTCCGGGTCACGAAGCGTTTACAGCTATGCGTGCTCGTGGTGCTAAGGTAACCGACGTGGTTATCATTATCGTTGCAGCCGATGATAATGTGATGCCTCAGACTAAAGAAGCTATTAATCACGCAATGGCAGCAGGTGTACCTATTGTTTTTGCGATAAATAAGGTAGATAAGCCAAGTGCCAACCCTGATAAGATTAAAGAGGAATTGGCAGCTATGAATTTCTTGGTAGAAGAATGGGGTGGTAAATACCAGTCACAGGATATCTCGGCCAAGAAGGGTACAGGCGTTAAGGAATTGCTCGAAAAAGTATTGCTCGAAGCTGAAATGCTTGACTTGAAAGCTAATCCTAACCGTAAGGCTACTGGTTCTATCATCGAATCTTCATTGGATAGAGGACGTGGTTATGTGGCTACAGTATTGGTATCTAACGGTACATTGCACGTAGGTGACATAGTTTTGGCGGGTACTTATTATGGTAAGGTTAAGGCTATGTTTAACGAACGTAACCAGCGCTTGAAAGAAGCTGGTCCTTCAGAACCGGTATTGATTTTGGGTCTTAACGGAGCGCCTTCGGCAGGTGATACTTTCCACGTATTCGATACAGATCAGGAAGCGCGCGAAATCGCCAACAAGCGTGAACAGTTGGCTCGCGAGCAAGGTCTGCGTACTCAGAAGATGCTTACTCTTGATGAAGTGGGCCGTCGTTTGGCTTTGGGTGACTTCCATGAATTGAACGTAATCGTTAAGGGTGACGTGGATGGTTCTGTAGAAGCATTGAGCGACTCATTGATCAAGTTGTCTACAGAGCAGATTCAGGTTAATGTAATCCATAAGGGTGTAGGTCAGATTTCTGAATCGGATGTATCTTTGGCGGCTGCTTCGGATGCCATCATCGTTGGTTTCCAGGTTCGTCCTTCTGGTCAGGCTGCTAAATTGGCAGAACAAGAAGGTGTAGACATCCGTAAGTATTCTATCATCTACGATGCGATAGAAGAAGTGAAGTCGGCAATGGAAGGTATGCTTGCTCCTACATTGAAAGAGCAGGTTACTTCTACAATCGAAGTCCGCGAGGTATTTAATATCAGTAAAGTGGGATTGGTTGCCGGTGCTATGGTTAAGACTGGTAAGGTTAAACGTTCTGATAGGGCTCGTTTGATTCGTGATGGTATCGTAATATTTACAGGTAGCATCAACGCCTTGAAGCGCTTTAAGGATGATGTGAAGGAAGTAGGTACTAACTTTGAATGTGGTATCAGCTTGACCAACTGCAATGATATTAAGGTTGGCGACGTTATTGAAACGTTTGAAGAAGTAGAAGTAAAACAGACTTTGTAATTTAAGGAACTGTTATTGAAATAAAACTACGCGGACTACGCAGATAAACGGACGTATAAGTCCGTATAATCCGTGTTGTTCGCGTAGTTTGTTTTTATCGATATTTTAATAAAAGATGGAATCATTAGATTTAGTCATTGTTATAATGCTGGCGTTAGGTGCTATCGTTGGCTTTATGAAAGGCTTTATAAAGCAGGTTATTTCCATGGTGGGTTTGATAGCCGGACTGTTGGTGGCCCGTGCATTATTTGGTGCTGTAGGCGAAAAACTTGCTGTACAAGTCGGAACGTCCGTTACTTTCGGACAGATACTGGCTTTCTTTCTTATTTGGATAATCGTGCCGATAGGACTTTCTATAGTAGCGTCGGTTCTTACTAAAGTTGTTAGTATGGCCAAGTTGGGCTTTGTCAATCGGTGGTTAGGCTCAGGCATAGGGCTAATTAAGTACGGACTGTTAGTAAGTATGTTTATTAACTTGATAGAGTTTGTCGATTCTAACAATCAGCTTATTTTTGCAGAGAAAAAGCAAGCGTCGGTTATGTATTATCCGATGCAGCGTTTTGCCGGAGTATTCGCTCCAGCATTCAAGACGGTTACAAAGTGTGTAAAGAAGCAGTTGCTTAAATCGGGTAATGATAAAAGCGACAGCGATACAACTAATATAGAACAATAAATAGATTTAAAATGCAGATAGAACCCAATAAATATGTAAAAGAACTGACGCAGGAGAAGTACAAATATGGCTTCACTACCGATGTTCATACAGATATTATAGATAAGGGGCTTAACGAGGATGTGGTTCGTCTCATTTCTGCCAAGAAAGGAGAGCCTGAATGGTTGCTCGATTTCAGATTGAAAGCTTTCCGTTATTGGCAGACTTTAGAAATGCCGCATTGGGCACATCTCGATATTCCCGAAATAGATTATCAGGCGATATCTTATTACGCAGACCCTACAACGAAAAAAGAAGGTCCGAAGAGCGTAGAAGAAATCGACCCTGAATTAATCAAGACATTCGATAAGTTAGGTATTCCTCTCGAAGAACGCTTGGCGTTGAGCGGAATGGCGGTAGATGCCGTTATGGACTCTGTTTCTGTAAAGACTACTTTTAAAGATACTTTGATGGACAAGGGCATTATCTTCTGTTCTATCAGCGAGGCCGTACGCGAGCATCCCGATTTGGTAAAACAATATCTTGGCTCGGTAGTAGGCTATCGCGATAATTTCTTCGCTGCTCTTAATTCGGCCGTGTTTAGCGACGGTTCGTTTGTCTACATACCTAAGGGTGTTCGTTGCCCTATGGAACTTTCAACTTACTTCCGTATCAACGCTGCCAACACTGGTCAGTTTGAACGTACATTGATTGTGGCTGATGACGATAGTTATGTATCATATCTTGAAGGTTGTACAGCTCCGATGCGCGACGAGAATCAGCTTCATGCGGCAATTGTAGAAATTGTAGTTATGAACCGTGCGGAAGTTAAGTACTCTACCGTACAGAACTGGTATCCGGGCGATGCGCAGGGTAAAGGTGGTGTATATAACTTCGTAACTAAGCGTGGAAACTGTAAGGGAGTAGACAGTAAGTTGTCTTGGACTCAGGTAGAAACAGGTTCGGCTATTACATGGAAATATCCAAGCTGTATACTTACTGGCGATAATTCTACTGCCGAATTCTATTCTGTTGCGGTGACAAATAATTATCAGCAGGCCGATACTGGTACCAAGATGATTCATTTAGGAAAGAATACACGTTCTACTATTGTAAGTAAAGGTATCAGTGCCGGAAAGAGCCAGAACTCTTATCGCGGATTGGTGCGTGTAGCAGAGCGTGCCGAAAATGCCCGAAACTATAGCCAGTGCGACTCGTTGTTGCTTGGCAGTAATTGCGGAGCTCACACATTCCCTTATATGGATATTCATAACGAAACGGCTGTGGTAGAGCACGAAGCTACAACTTCTAAGATTTCGGAAGAACAGTTGTTCTATTGCAATCAGCGCGGTATCACTACAGAAGATGCTGTGGGTTTGATTGTTAACGGATATGCAAAGGAAGTTATCAACAAGCTGCCTATGGAGTTTGCTGTTGAGGCTCAGAAGTTGCTTTCGGTTTCTTTGGAAGGAAGTGTAGGATAAGTTTAGGCAGACGAATATTAAAACAGAAACAATTATGTTAGAAATAAAGGATTTACATGCCAATATCAATGGCAAAGAGATATTAAAAGGAATCAATCTTACGGTAAAGGCTGGAGAAGTGCATGCTATCATGGGACCTAATGGTTCTGGTAAGAGTACTCTTAGCAATGTCTTGGTAGGACATCCGGCTTATGAAGTAACCAAAGGTTCGGTTACATTCGACGGAAAAGATCTTTTGGCATTGTCGCCTGCCGACCGTAGCCACGAGGGATTGTTCCTTTCATTTCAGTATCCGGTAGAAATTCCGGGCGTAAGCATGGTTAACTTTATGCGTACCGCTGTAAACGAGCAGCGCAAGTATAAAGGTCTGCCTGCACTTACCGCAAGCGAGTTCTTGAAACTGATGCGTCAGAAGCGTGAAATTGTAGAACTTGATAGCAAATTAGCAAACCGCTCGGTAAACGAAGGCTTCTCTGGTGGCGAAAAGAAACGTAACGAAATCTTCCAGATGGCAATGTTGGAACCTAAGTTGAGCATCCTCGACGAAACCGACTCTGGTCTTGACATCGACGCATTGCGCATCGTGGCAGAAGGAGTAAACAAACTCAAGACTCCTGAAACAAGTTGTATCGTCATTACTCACTATCAGCGTTTGCTTGATTACATCAAGCCCGATATCGTACATGTTCTTTATAAAGGACGTATCGTAAAGACTGCAGGACCGGAATTGGCTTTGGAACTCGAAGAAAAAGGATACGACTGGATTAAGAAAGAATTAGGAGAATAAGCATGAAAGCAGAACAGCAATATATAGACCTTTTCTCGCAATACGAGGCTCTGATATGCAGCAATAGTGCTGAGGCTCTGAATGCGCCGCGTGCACAGGCATTTGCTGATTTCGAGCGAATGGGATTCCCTACTCGTAAGCAAGAGAAGTACAAATATACCGATACCGAGAAATACTTCGCTCCCGATTACGGATTGAATCTGAATCGGTTGGAGATTCCGGTAAATCCTTATGAGGTATTTAAGTGTGATGTGCCAAATATGAGCACTTCTCTCTATTTTGTAGTAAACGACGTATTCGATAAGCACGTACATCCTTCTGCTCAGTTGCCCGAAGGTGTTCTGTTCGGTAGCTTGCGAGATATGGCTACAGAGCATCCGGAACTGGTTAAGAAGTATTACGGTAAATTGGCAGATACATCGAAAGATGCTATTACGGCATTTAATACTATGTTCGCTCAGGATGGCGTTTTGATGTACATCCCGAAGAACGTGGTTATGGATAAGCCTATTCAGTTGGTTAATATCCTTCGTGCGGATGTCGATTTTATGGTGAACCGTCGTATTCTTATTATAGTAGAAGACGGAGCGCAGGCTAAGTTGTTGATTTGCGACCACGCGATGGACGAAGTCAACTTCTTGTCGACTCAGGTTATTGAGGCGTTTGTAGGCGATGGTGCCGTATTCGACTTGTATGAATTGGAAGAAACACATAACAGTACAGTGCGTTTCAGTAATTTGTACGTCAATCAAGAGGCTAACAGCAACGTGCTGTTAAACGGTATGACCCTTCACAACGGAACTACACGAAACACTACCGAAGTAACTCTGGCAGGGCGTGGCGCTGAAGTAAACCTCTGCGGTATGGCCATAGCCGATAAGAACGAACAGATAGACAACAATACATTTATAGACCATAAGGTTTCTGATTGTACCAGCAACGAGCTTTTCAAATACGTGCTCGATGACAGCGCAGTAGGAGCGTTTGCCGGAAAGGTATTAGTTCGAGAAGGTGCACAGCATACTAGCTCTCAGCAGACTAACCGCAATCTTTGTGCTACTCGCGAAGCACGTATGTACACTCAGCCGCAGTTGGAAATTTATGCCGATGATGTTAAATGTTCGCATGGAGCAACCGTAGGTCAGCTCGATGAAAACGCATTGTTCTATATGCAACAGCGAGGCATTTCGTTGAAAGAAGCACGCTTGCTGTTGATGTTCGCGTTCGTAAACGAGGTGGTGGACAATATTCGTATGGAAGCCTTGAAAGACCGCTTGCATTTGTTGGTAGAAAAGCGTTTCCGTGGCGAGTTGAACAAATGCCAGGGATGTGCCATCTGTAAATAAGTAGACACGTTTATTATGTACGATATAGAGAAAATTAGAGAAGACTTTCCGATACTGTCGCGTACGGTGTATAATAAGCCGTTGGTTTATCTCGACAATGGGGCTACAACCCAGAAGCCGCGTTGCGTAGTAGAGTCTATTACTGACGAGTATTATTCGGTAAATTCAAATGTGCATCGTGGTGTACATTTCCTGTCTCAGCAGGCTACTAATCTGCATGAAGCTTCGCGCGAAACGGTGCGACGTTTTATTAACGCACGTAGTACATCGGAGATAGTGTTTACTCGTGGTACTACAGAGAGCATTAATCTGGTAGCGGCTACTTTTGCCGATAGTCAGATGAAAGAAGGCGACGAAGTGATTGTTTCTGTGATGGAGCATCATAGCAATATCGTTTCGTGGCAGTTGCAGGCTGCGCGTAAAGGAATAGTGCTGAAGGTTATTCCGATGAACGACAAAGGAGAGTTGCTGATTGATGAATACGAGAAACTATTTTCTTCGCGTACTCGTATCGTATCGGTGGCTCATGTATCGAATGTTCTGGGCACTGTAAATCCGGTGAAGGAAATCATAAAGATTGCTCATGCTCATGGTGTGCCGGTATTGGTAGACGGAGCGCAGAGCATTCCGCATCTTCCGGTCGACGTTCAGGACTTGGATGCCGACTTCTTCGTATTTAGCGGACATAAGGTATATGGTCCTACAGGAATCGGAGTGCTTTACGGAAAAGAAAATTGGCTCGACCGCTTGCCGCCTTATCAAGGTGGAGGTGAGATGATAAAGAATGTAAGTTTCGAAAAAACTACGTTCAATGAGCTTCCGTTTAAGTTTGAAGCAGGAACTCCCGATTATATCGGAAGTACTGCGTTGGCTAAGGCTCTTGATTATGTTTCTGCCATCGGCATGGATGAGATTGCTGCTTATGAGCACGAGTTGACCGACTATGCCATAGCACGGATGAAAGAGATAGAAGGCATGCGTATCTTTGGCGAAGCCGAGCAGAGGGGTGGGGTTATATCATTTCTTGTTGGCAATATCCATCATCTTGATATGGGTACATTGCTCGACCGTTTGGGAATAGCTGTACGCACCGGACATCATTGTGCAGAGCCGTTGATGCGACGCTTGGGTATAGAAGGTACGGTACGAGCCTCGTTCGGACTTTATAACACCAAAGCCGAAGTAGATGCTTTGGTTGCCGGAATAGCGCGTGTAAGCCGTATGTTTTGATAGACAAGTATCAACATAAACAAAACAACCTCCCGTATCATGTTCACAGTGTGAGTGGATGCGGGAGGTTGCTTGTTTTGTATCCGTTGCTATTATTTCACATAGTCTAACTTAATGACGATAACTCGGATGGTTTGGTCGGGCTTATCAGTTTCTATCTTTGCGATATGCCAGTCGCAAGGGAAGAACAAGAAGAAACGTTCGGGAGTAGAATCAACAAACATGGTTTTGTCTACCTGATAATCGTAAGTGATGATATCCGGCTTCCATTCTCTGTTGGGCTTAGATGTAGCATGGTCTAATAATCCGAAACGTTCGTTGCCTTTTACTACATACTGCAAGTCGATATGATAATAGTGCGATTCTGTTCCACGTTTAGCCAACGGGTCGTTCTTGCTATCTTCTACAGATGCTACCAAGTCGGTACCTTCAATTTTGTGGCGCCCTTTTTCTATAGTCAGCAAATCGTGTGTAGCCAGCCATTTGAAAGCGGCATCCCACTGCGCCTTATTCTTCTCATATTGAGTTTTGAATTCTACCAAGTTGGTACAAACATCGGGCAGAGCCTTAAATCCGTTGCTCCATGAGCGCTGCATAGTCCAATTCAGCGCATCAGTATATGCATTTGCCTTCTTGCCGCCTCGCGCATAAGTGTTCATGCTACCCATTACGGTAAGCAGGATTACTGTCAGTACATAAAAAATCTTTTTCATAATGGTTTTTGTTTTATAGGGTTATTAGTTATTTCTTTTTGAATAGTCCGAAGAACGAGAAACCGCTTTTCGGTTCTTCTTTCACTCCTTCACGCAGAAACTCCTTTAGTTGCGGTGTTATTTCTATAATTCGATTTTTGATATCGTGTATATCTCCGTCTAAGTTGCCGTAAACTTGGCGGCTTATGTATTGTTGGCTTAGTTCTTTGTAACATTCGCCTTGTTTGTCGAATAAGCGAATCTTTAGTTCTTCGGGAGGCTCAGACGAATCAAATTTGTTGAATGATTTGTAATTGCACTTTTCTCTTAAGTCCATTTGGGCAAGTTCATTTAAGAATCGCTCAAATTGTTTTTGGCTTATTTTCGGTGAGAATATACCTTCAATACCTTTAGTGGTTTTTGGAGAGATGTGTGCGTTGAAAGATCCGTGCCGAAACATTCCGAATGGATGATACATTATATCAACACGGCTAGTGTCCTTACGTATTTCTACTGGCACAGTGTCACTATTTAAATAATTAGCTACTTGGTCAACCTGTTTCTTCAGTGAAGTCTCTTTTATCAGTTTCTCTACTGCGTCAAGCAATCGTGAGTGCCAATCAGGATGAGCGTTAGGTACATTGCGTGAGAAAGTCTTTCCATCAGAATAGTAGAAGTCAACGCTAACATCAAAACCAAAACCTTCATCTATAGGAGTTGTGGAACTTTCGCGTTCCCAGTGTTGCGGATTGAGAAAACCATTTTTTGCAAGATGCTTCTGAACATCATTATAAATACCACCGTAGAAATCTTCATCTACTTTCTCTTCCTTGTTATAGTATGTGTATACAGTGTTGCAAATCTTGCTGTTCATGTATATTTCGTATGATAAGCCGCGCCCTCTTCGGTCAAGTTTAATGTTTATTCTTTCCGGCATGGGCAGCAAAGTCGCTTTTTCTCTTATGGTACTTTCTTCCTTGCTTGCTTGGTGAGAAGAATTAGAGAATGGGCTTTCAGAACTCAAGTCATTTATCATATCCATGACCGATTGATATCGTTCCGACCTTTTGGGCATCATTGCTTTTGCTATTACTGCGGCAGTGTGCTCACTTACGTTGCGGTTGGTAAGTTCTTGTAGCGGAAATCCATCCTCTAGTATGTCCGATGCTTCTGGCGGGCGTACACCAGTCAGCATTTTATACATCGTTCCTCCCAAGGCATAAACATCCATCGTAACAGGAAATCCTTTGCCATCGCGATAGCTTAACTGCTCAAGAGGCGCATATCCCGGAGTTCCTCCGCCTACTTTAGTAAGCGTTTCGGGTTCTCCGTTTTCTGTATATTGTTTAGATAGTCCGAAATCTATCAATACAGCATCTCCGTTTTGTTTAAGCATAATGTTAGAAGGCTTCAAGTCGAGATGAAGCATCATGTTATCATGCATGAATGATACGGCACTGCCTATCTGCTTAGTCAGTTCCACGCATTGCTTTTCGCTCAGTTTCTGATTTTGCTCTATCTTTTTGTCGAGACTTCCGCCATCAATGTATTCCATGGCATAATACACCGTATTATTTTCTTCAAATGCCTCTAATACATTGACTATGTTAGGATGATGAAGCTTACTTAGATTAATAGCTTCTTGCGTGAACTTATGCTTGTAGTAACCATACATGCCATCTTGACTTCCGCTGGTTACGGTACATCCTTGGCGACCGTTAAAATTAGCCATGAAGAATTCCTTTACGGTTACTTTCACGTTGGCATCTATCGAGCCTAACGCTCCGTTTATCTTTATAGAAGCAAGATAAGTTATGCCGAAAGAGCCTTGCCCCAAGACGTTGTCTATCTGGTATACAAAACTCTTTCCGTGTAGTATAGTGCCTTTAGGCAGAGCATAAGTATCGTGTGTCATACAATGTTTGAATAATATTTATGATGCTATTGATTCAATATCCATCAAAGGTACAGAATCTAATTTGATAATTTTATGAAAGGTGTGATTTTTTATAATTTGTATTTGTATTATATAGTTGCACTAATTCTTCAATAAAGTCGTCTTACTTCGATCGATACGCGTGCTTACTTCGACCGAAGTAAGCACGTTGACCGACTCGAAGTGAGCGCTTACTTCGACCGAAGTAAGACAACTTTATTAAAGACTTTCATGACTTCCATATAATTTTTCTATCTATCCAGTTGTCCATATACTGTAGGTGAGATACTGAAGATAGCTAAGGCTATCGGTACTGTTGGAATTGCGCGTTCAGAGAACAATGAAACACGGTAACAAAAAATTTGCTTTACTGAGGAGAGAGCAATATCAAGCCTCATAGACACCGATGATTGGTAAGAATAGTGATATGGGTTATGCAATGATAAAGTCAGTAAAATGGATAGTACCGATTTGTAATCTACTTGTTTTCATTGCGTAATGCAAAATACTCTTTTATGACAAAAGGGTAAATCCACAAAAATCTATCTATTTATATGTTTTATATGCATGATTAACTAATATTAACAATGTATTATTGCATATTATTTTAGTGTTATTTTATATTTGTCAGACAAATCAGATAAATAAACCTTGATAATACCACTAAAAATATAATGAAGACACTAAAAATTCAAAATAAAGCTCAAACTCTTGTCGACCAAGTAGAAGATAAGTTATTGAATTATCTAAAAGACAATAGCCTGACAGTTGGAGATGCTATTCCTAATGAAACGGAACTCTCTACTGCTTTAGGTGTTGCTAGAAGCGTTCTCAGAGAAGCTTTAAGCCGTCTAAAAATGATAGGTATGATTGAAAGTAGGACTCGTAGAGGAATGGTTTTGACAGAGCCGTCTTTATTTGGTGGAATAAAACGGATTGTAGATCCAAGAATTTTAAGTGAGGAGTCTTTGTACGAACTTCTAGAGTTTCGAGTTGCTTTAGAAATTGGCATGTCATACAAACTTTTTCAAAATTTGACACATGAACATCTAAAAGAATTAGAAGAGATTGTCAAACTAGAAATTGCATTTGAAAATAACGAATACTCACCAATTAGTGAAATTAGTTTTCATTCTAAACTTTATGAAATAACTGGTAACTCTTCTATTTTTGAGTTTCAAGAGATTATACATCCTATTATGGTCTTTATAAAAGATAGATTCAAGGCAGACCTTGCGCCTATTAACTTGAAACTGAAAAAAGAGAAAAAACTCGTAACTCACTCTGATTTGTTAAAATTATTGGCTCAAGGTGATGAAATTGGTTATCGAAAAGCTATTGAACAGCATTTTTGCGTATATACAATTTTCTTAAAGAATAAACATAAATAAAAGACTATGAAAGCTCTCCTTAAACCTTTATTATTTCTTCTCTTACTTCTTGTCTATGTTCCTAGTACAGAAGCAAAATCCGTAAGTGTAAAATCATCTAGCATGGAAAGTTTTTCATGGTCTAATGATTTAAGACTTCCTTCGTTGGATGCGACACCGAATAAAGGGGTTGCAGGAGCTTTTGGTGGTTTTTCAAATGATTGGTTAATTCTAGCAGGTGGCGCAAATTTCCCAAAATCGGTTCCTTGGGAGGGGGGGGGTAAAACAATGGTATAGAACTGCTTATATAAGAAAGGCTGGTAGTCCCAATCAAGAGTGGATTGTATTACTAGATGCACTTCCTCGTCCTTTGGCGTACGGTGCGTCTATACAGCTTGAAAAAGGTGTGCTCTGTATTGGAGGATGTGATGATGAACAATGTTACAGCGAAGTGTTTCTACTTACCGTGCAGGGTGATTCTATACGAATAGACAGTAATTATCCATCGTTACCAGTTCCATTAGCTAACATGACAGCTTCTTTAATTGATAATAAAGTTTTCGTAGCAGGAGGACAAGAAAGTATGCATGTCCAATCAGCTTCCAGTAATTTTTTTATGCTTGATTTAGCTGATATTAAAGCCGGTTGGAAAGCGCTACCTTCATGGCCTGGAGCGCCGCGTGGTTATGCGGTTAGCGCAGGACAAAGTGACGGATTCGATAAATGTTTTTATCTTTTCAGTGGTAGAAATTATCATGATGATGTTGTTGATGTGCTGACTGATGGCTATGCTTACAACCCACGCTTGAAAACTTGGAAGAAATTGAAAGGGTATTTCCCTGTAATGGCAGGTGCAGCTGTGGCATTTGGTGCTAATCATATTTTATTTTTAGGGGCGGTACCACAAATGATAGCCGGTTCGGATTTTCATCCTGGATTTGATAATAAACTCAGAGTTTACCATACTATCACCAATACTTTTATTGAAAAGGAAACAGTGCCTTTCTCTGTTCCGGTTACAAGCCCTATAATTAAACACGATAATAGCATTCTTTTGGGCAGTGGTGAAATTAAGCCTGGCATTAGAACTCCTTACATATTAGAAGGTAAAATTATCCATAAGGACAGAGGGTTAGGCTTATTAAATATCATGGTAATAGTGCTTTATTTTCTTTCCCTTTCTTTCATTGGCTTTTACTTTTCAAAGAAACAGAAAAACGCTAATGATTATTTTAAAGGTGGCGGTCGTTTGCCTTGGTGGGCCGTTGGACTGAGTATTTTTGGAACAGGATTGAGTGCTATAACATTTATGGCTATTCCAGCTAAGGCCTATGCTACAGACTGGAGCTATACATTAGTTAACGCAGGTATCCTGTTAGTTGTTCCGCTCATTATTTACTTGTTTATACCATTTTTCCGTAAACTAAATGTGACAACTGCTTATGAGTATTTGGAATTGCGATTCAATGCATTTGTTCGTATAGTTTGCAGTATATCGTTCATACTATTTCAAATAGGTCGTATGGGAGTTGTATTACTTCTCCCTGCGATAGCACTAAATGTTGTAACAGGCTTTGATATATTTCTCTGTATCGGGCTTATGGGGGTTCTTAGCCTTGTCTATACAATGGTGGGAGGAATTGAAGCCGTAGTTTGGACTGATGCACTTCAAGTAATTGTCCTTATGGGTGGAGCAATTCTAATACTTGTATATGCATGTCTTAATATAGATGGAGGTTTGTTTGCTATTGTTCACGAAGCGGCAGCGGATTCAAAATTTCACATGGGGTCTACTTCGTGGAATTTAAAGCAGTCTACCATTTGGACGGTACTTATAGCTACTTTCTTCACTAATCTGACTACCTATGGAACAGATCAAACTATGGTTCAACGCTATATGACTACAGCTACTGAAAAGCAGGCTCGTAAAAGCGTTATGACCAATGCTGTTCTTACGATTCCTGCTACAATAATATTCTTTTTTGTAGGTACCGTGCTTTACGTATTCTACAAGCATTTTCCAACAGAATTGAGTTTGACAATTACTGACGGTGATGCCATCTTACCTTGGTATATTTTTACACAATTGCCTCAAGGAGTAACTGGTTTGCTGATTTCAGGTATTTTCGCCGCTGCAATGTCTACACTTAGCAGTAGTATGAACTCAGCCGCAACAGCTTATGTAGTGGATATTCATTCAAAGTTGCCGTTTGGCAATAAAATGTCAGGATTACGTACGGCGCAGTTCTCCACACTACTTTTTGGTGTGATAGGTATTGCTTTCGCTTATATTATGGCTACATGGGAGGTGAAATCCTTATGGGATGAATTTAATAGAATACTAGGATTGATTTTGGGTAGCATGGGTGGACTCTTTCTCCTTGGCATGACAACAAAACGTGCGAATGCTTCTGGTGCGATCTGTGGAATTATAACTAGTGTTATAGTACAATTGCTGATGTTTCATTTTCAATGTGTACATCTGCTTCTCTACACAACAACTGGTTTTATTTCCTGCTATGTGGTCGGATACTTATCTAGCTTTTTATTTAAGAGAATAAAATAAATTCCTTTTTTTAATTTTTAAAACTTTAAACTTATGAAAAACTATCAACGCCTTAAGGGAATGGTAGCGGCTACTTTTACTCCACTCGATGTAAATGGTGAACTTAATCTTTCTGTCATTCCCAAGTACGCTGACCAAATGGCGGCGTCCGGTATGACTGGTGTGTTCGTATGTGGCACCACAGGTGAATCTCTTTCATTAACGGTTAACGAGCGTAAGGATGTACTTGAAGCTTGGGTAAAAGCAGCTAAAGGCCGTTTTAAAGTAATAGCTCATGTTGGTACCAATGCTATTCATGATGGAATAGAATTGGCCGCTCATGCACAGCAAGTAGGTGCAGACGCTATAGGTGCAATGGCTCCTTCATTTTTCAAACCTGCCACTGTAAAAGACCTTGTGGAATTTTTTGCACCGATTGCGAAAGCGGCATCAGAACTTCCGTTTTACTACTACAACATGCCATCAATGACTGGGGTGTCTCTTTCAGTTGCAGACTTTTTAATTGAAGGGAAAAAAGTTATACCTAATCTGGTGGGTACTAAATTCACGCATAACAATCTGATGGAAATGAAGGATTGTCTTTCACTCAATAATGGTGAATTTGAAGTTCTACATGGCTATGATGAAATTCTTACCGCAGGTCTTGCATTAGGTGCTACTGCTGGTGTAGGTAGTACCTACAACTATTGCCCTAAAATCTACAATGGCATTTTTCAAGCCATGGAAAAGAATGATTTAGCAACAGCCCGTATACTACAGCAAAAATCTATTGATGTAGTTAAAATCATTATCAAATATGGAGGTGGTGTTAGAGGAGGTAAAGCTATCATGAAACTAATTGGAATTGATTGTGGAGACTGTCGTAAGCCATTCACTCCGTTCTCGGAAGAAGAATACAGAAATCTGAAAACAGATCTTGAATCGATTCATTTTTTTAACTGAAAGTGGAGGGAGGGGTAGCAGATTGGGGAATTTAGCATACCCTCATCCCACTCACTTTAAAAAATAATACAAATATGAAAAATATCTTGCAATATCGATATGTTTTAAGCCTATTATTTGCTTTGATAGGCTTTACGAACTTTGCATATGCACAAGGAAATGTCACAGTAAAGGGACTAGTAAAGGACGCTATGGGTGAACCCATTATCGGTGCTACTGTAATAGTAGTTAAAACTACAATAGGAACGACAACAGACATGGATGGTAAGTTCGTATTAGAAGCACCTGAAAAGTCAACAGTGAAGGTTTCATATATTGGCATGAAATCATTTGAATTCAAAGTATCAAAGAAGGCCTTTTATGAAGTTCAGCTAGAAGATGAATCGATTGCCCTAAATGAAGTTGTTGCCATTGGTTATGGTACGCAATCTAAGGCAACGGTAACATCTGGTATTGAATCTGTTAAAGCAGGCGAACTTTCGTCTTCTGTTTCTGCATCTCCTTTGAATAACCTTCAGGGTAAAGTGGCAGGTTTGGATATTCGACAGACTACAGGTCAGCCTGGTGCTCAACCTGTTGTGTTGATTCGTGGAGGTTCAACAAATCCAGCTAAGGATACTCCATTGTTTGTAATAGATGGCGTTATTTGTTCAAATATGAACGGCGTTAATCAGGAAGACATTGAGAGTATGGAAGTTCTTAAAGATGCTGCATCGTCAGCTATCTATGGTGCTCGTGGTGCAAATGGTATTATTTTGATTACTACAAAACAAGGTAAATCGGGCAAGGCACGTGTTTCAGCATCGTACCACATGGGTATTGAAAAGATTCGTAAGCAATATCCATTCACTAGCGCACGTGATTATTTATATGCATCTCGTCTTGCTGGTGCACGAGGTATCAATGATTCGAATGTTAAAGGTCGTCTCGAAGGAGGGGCATATCCTTATTCTACCGGTAATATCAATTATAAAAACGGTGCATTGGTTGGCTATGGCTATTCACGTTTTACTACTGAATATCTTGACGATTTGATTGGAAATATGGGCCGTGAATATGTAGATAACTTGCTTAACAATCAGGGCTACGAAACCATGAAAGACCCATATTCAGGTCGAGAATTGATTTTTAAGGATAATAACTATCAGAAAGACGTGTTATTCAAAACAGGATTGACACATAATTATGATGTCAATGTTTCTGGTGGAACAGATAAGGCCAACTATTATGTCAGCATGGGTTACATTAATGCAGAAGGTATGGTCTTAGGTACAGGATATGACCGTTTCAGTTTGACTGCTAACGGTAATTACGCACTACGTGATAATTTGAAATTAAGTTTAGGTGTCAAACATTCTACTGTTTCTAATAAAAGTACAGATCCGACAGAAAGTGGAACAAGCACATTAGACCGTTCTTCACGTTATCCTACCACTTTCCGTCTTTATTACGATGATGGAACTCCGGGTATTGGTGAAAGTGGAGGCTCTCCTCGTAACCGTCTTCATGAATTGTATTACCAAGATATTAAGGATAAGGCTTATAGAAACACTTTACAATTAGGCTTGGATTGGGAGATTATCCAAGGTTTACACTTCAAACCTACAGCATCTTACTACATGCAAGAAAACATTTATCGTTTTTTTGAATCATATAACCAATTTAACAAAAGTCGCAAAACGCTTGAAAAACACTCACAGGACAAACAAATTATGGCCGATGCCATTTTGACTTATGATAAAACTTTCGCTAAGAGCCATACGTTAAATTCTATGATTGGTATGAACTATACTGCCAATACGAGTTATTTCCTTCAAGGTAAAGGACGTGATGCCGGTACAGACTATATTCATTCATTAGCTCCTTCAAAAACAGAAGAACAACGTGCTACTTCAGAATCGACAGAAAGTCGCTTGTTAGGTTTCTTTGCACGTGTGAACTATGATTATCTACGTCGATACCTATTCTCTGTTTCACTTCGTTATGATGGCGCTTCTCAATTCACAGAAGGTAACAGATTCTCTTTCTTTCCTGCAGTATCAGCAGGTTGGAATATGCATTACGAAAATTGGTTCCCGACAGATGTTGTAAATCGTTTGAAACTTCGTGCTAGTTGGGGTAAGACCGGAAACAACAATCTGACTTACTCTGATACACAAGGTGAATACGGTGTTTATGCTTATGGAGGTAATGGTGGGGTTCTTAACAGTGTTTTAGCTAACGATAAACTAATTTGGGAGACCACTTCAAATGTTGACCTTGGTTTTGATGCAGGTTTCTTTGATAATAGATTGGAACTGTCTTTAACAGGTTACAATAAGTTAACAACAAACCGCCTTTATGATAAGTCATTGCCTGCAGAAACAGGTTTTGCTTCTATCAAAGCCAATCTTGGAACAGTACAGAACAAAGGTATTGAAATTACTCTGACCGCACATCCTCTGTCTAGTTCATCACCCTTGCAATGGGATATTACAGGTAGTTTTAGTATGAACCGTACTTATATGAAGAAGCTTCCATATAATGGTCGTGACAAAAATCGTATACAGGGAGGTCTTGTATTTGATCCTGCATCTGGACAATATGTTGAAATGGGTGGTCTTGCCGAAGGAGAACGAATTGGTGGACGCTGGGGGTACAAATATCTCGGAGTTTATGACACTGATGAGGCAGCTGCTAATGCTCCTGTAGATAAGAAAGTATCAGGCTCAAAAATGGGTAAATCTAAACAAGCGGGAGATGCAATTTGGGCAGACCTTGACGATAATGGCGTAATTGATGATAAGGATATAACCTTTATAGGATGGGCAAATCCTGATAAAAAAGGCGCATTAATAAACTCTTTGTATTATAAAAACTTCTCTTTACGTTTTGTCATGGACTTTGCATTGGGGCATTCTATCGCCAATATATGGCGTTGTCGTGCTAATGCTAATGCTCGTAATGCTATTATTACAACAGACGATGTGGTTAATGGAAATATATGGTGGAATCCGGGTGATGCAGCCACTGCCAAATATCCACGTTACGATAATGCGTCAGACTGGGATAATGGTTACAGAAACCACATGCGTACTATCGCTTATGCAGGTATGAATAGTAACGGAAACGCCGATAATACTGCTTACTATTCAAAGGGTGATTACTTATGTTTCAGAGAGATCTCTTTGGGCTATAATATTCCTAAGAGTATATGTAGCAAACTTGGTGTCAGCGGTATTTCACTTAATGCTGGTATTAACAATATCGGTTATATCACAGCATTCGATGGTCTTAACCCTGAGCAATATGATGGTAGTGAGACAGGGGAATACTTTATTCCTATTCAGTTTAATTTCGGTGCAAAATTAACCTTTTAAAGATTTGAATTACAATGAAAAAGATATTTATCCTTGCTAGTATAGTGGGTAGTACACTGCTATCTAGCTGCGACAGCATCCTTGATGTACAGCCTGAATCTACCATTACTGCTGGTTCTTTTTGGAAAAGTTCAAATGATGCTATGGTCTATTTAAATGGAATTTATAGTTCTGTAAGAAAATGGTGTAACACTTCTTACTATGGTGAGGACAGAGGAGATTCTTTCAAACCTGGAGAAATCGGTCCTGTAACTGTAGCATGGTCTCAAGAGTTGTTAGAAAGCAATGCTCCTTCTTATAGAAGTGCATATAATATTATTCACCACTGTAACTTGTTGTTTTACAAAGTGCAAGGTCTCAAGTTTAATAACGAAAGTGAACTAAACAACATTCTTGCCGAATGCCATTTTCTGCGCGCTTACACTTACTTCCAGTTATTACGTTCTTGGGGTGAAGTTCCTATTATTCAAGATCCAACACTCTCTGATGATGTTGAGTTGAAACCACGTTCTTCAAAAGAAGATGTTATGTCTTTTATTCTTAAGGATTTGGAAGATGCTATCGGATTGTTTTCTCAAGAAGGCTATATAGACAAAAATAAAGCTTCTAAACCAGCGACATATGCTTTAAAAGCAGATGCTTTGATGTGGAAAGCCAAAGTTCTTAGTGGTGGAAAGCAAGATCTTGAAACTGCAATTAAAATGATTGATAATGTGGAAGCTAGTGGCGTTCATTTGTTAAGTGATTATAAATCGGTATTCGCTAATGACAATAAAAAGAATGATGAAATCATTTTCTCATTCTATATGGAACGATACGAAACTGGTAATCTTTCAATTGCCTCTAATACTACTTCACGTACTGACAACCTGTCAATGGCAGCTAACTTATCAGATGCAGCGACTTCTCCTAATCAGAGTCGTCATGTTTATGCACCAAGTGACAAAGTCCGTGCTATGTATCAGAAAAACGAAGGTGATGTTCGTTTGAATGTTGCAATGATTGACCTCGTTGATAAAGAAGGTAATCTTATACTGACTCAAACAAACAAGTTTAGGGGCAAAGAATATACAGACGACCGTTACTTTGACGATGATTTAATTGCGTATCGTTGGGCTGACTTACTTCTATTGCGTGCAGAAGCTTATGCTGCTTTAGACAAAACTCCTAAGGCAATTATAGATCTTGATGAAGTACGTAATCGTGCTGGATTGCAAGGTTATGATGGACCAACAGATAAAGCTAGTGTTGAAAAAGAAATCTGTGACGAACGCCTACGTGAACTTTTTTTGGAACAAAAACGCTGGTATGACCTTGTTCGTTTTCACTTCGGTGGAACAATTAACATCTACAATGAGGTTCCGAATCTGAATGGCAAAGAAAATTATCCACTTTATCTACCTATCAATTACAATGATATGGTTTTGAACGAACATCTTGTCCAAACTGATGGCTACGATTCTAGTTTCAAGAGATAAATAATTATTGTTTTATAGGTGGCACATAGTGATTCTCTGTGCCACCTCTTTAAAATTATTGTGTTATGAAAGACATGATTATCACTTGTCTATTGCTGTTGCAGTTTATGCAGCTTTCAGCACAACGATACAAAAGTAACATGCCTTGGATTGACATATCTGAAAACTATGCGGTACAAACCGTAATTTCCCAAGGTACGCCTATCGTGTATAATGGTCATCCAACAACTCTACTTTTAGAAGATCTGAAGACTATTTTTTGTGTGTGGTCTAATGGACACGGAGGCAAAGCTTCGTTTATGGGAATAAGTAATAATGCTGGTTTGAGCTGGACTGTTCAAGAGACACCTGCCGATTGGCAAGGAATGAGTAATTGCCCTAGTATTTATCAAATGACTGATAAAAAAGGGTGTCAGCGTCTTTTTGTCTTTTGTGGAGATCCGGATATGGGATACTCATACAGTGAGGATAACGGAAAATCGTGGTCTAAGGTTAAAAGTCTTCACAAACCTTGTGTTATGGCATTTACTAGTATTGTTCGTTTGAATAATGGTGACTATATGGGATTTTATCATAGAGGATATAAAGATTGTGACCAATCTCCATTAACACTTTGGAGCGCAGTGTCTCATGATGGTGGACTCACTTGGGAAGAATCGGTAAAAATTGCATCCGTTGAGGGGCGTTCACCTTGTGAGCCATGTGTTTTTCGTTCACCAAACGGTAAACGACTGATATGTATAGCTAGAGAGAATAATCGTGTAGGATTGTCGCTCATGATGTATTCCGATGACGAAGGTAAAACTTGGTCTGAAATGAAAGAAACACCATGGGGGCTGACGGGAGATCGTCATGTGGTTCGTTACGCGAAAGACGGTCGGATGGTAGCTGTCTTCAGAGATATGGCACCAAATAGTCCGACAAAAGGACATTTTGTTGCATGGGTGGGAAATTATAAAGATTTGGTTGAGGATACTTCAGGGCAATATCGAATTAAACTTCTGCATAGCTATGCAGGTTCTGATTGTGGTTATCCTGGCTTAGAAATTTTACCAGATGGAACTTTGCTGGCTATTACATATATAAAATATAATCCGGGTAAAGAAAAGCATTCAATCGTGCAAGTAAGATTTAAGCTTGATGAAACGGATTCTATGTTGAAAAAATAGTTAATATTAGATATGATTATGGATATAAAAAAAAATATGCTCACTGTCTGTGCTATGGTTTGTTGTTTACCTATACTTGCGCAGATTAAGGTTTGTACCACGCAACCCCAAATACCTGTATTGACTAAAAAATGCTGTAATCCAGTATTGAAGGTCTCACTCATTAAAGAAACATCATTAAATTGCTTTGTTGAACAAATAACATTTTCGCTTGATGGATATATTGGGGATATTCAATCTATAGGATTATATGCATCTAACAAGGAAGGTCGTTTGAATCCGTATGCTCCATTTGTGTCACCTAAGCAAGCTGATAAAAAAGTCACGTTCACGAATCCCCTTGTCTTGACAAAGGACACGACAGATGTTTGGGTCTCTATCACGTTACAGCCGTATATAGATTTGACCCACAAATATCGTATAACTTGTCAAAATATCGAAGTGAAGGGGCAGCATGTAGAAATGTCTACTATTGAACCATTATCTTTCTTGCGTGCAGGAGTTGCTATGCGACAAGGACATCAAGACAACATTCATACTTCTCGTATTCCTGGCATTGCAACAAGCATGGACAATACGCTTCTTGCTATATTCGATGCCCGATACGAATCCTCACGTGATTTGCAAGGAAACATTGATATCGCTTTAAATCGAAGCAATGATGGAGGAGTTACTTGGGAGCCTACACAAATAGTGCTCGATATGAAAGAATGGGGAGGTCTTCCTGAAAAATTCAATGGAGTTAGTGATGCTTGTATTCTTGTGGATGAAAATAGCGGAACTATTTATGTGGCAGGGCTATGGATGCATGGCATTCTGGATGGAAAAAGTGGAAAGTGGGTTGAAGGCCTAACTAAAGACAGTACACGTTGGATTCACCAATGGCTTGCAAAGGGATCTCAGCCTGGGTTGGGAGTTAAGGAAACATCCCAATTCATCATAACAAAAAGTACTGATAATGGTAATACCTGGAGCGAACCTGTTAATATAACAGCTTCTACAAAGCGTCCTGAATGGTGGCTTTATGCTCCAGCACCTGGACACGGCATCGTTCTTCGAGATGGTACATTGGTCTTTCCTACACAAGGACGTGATAAAACGGGAATGCCTTTCTCTAATATTACTTATAGTAGGGATGGAGGTAGTACATGGATAGCAAGCAATCCTGCATATCATAATACTACAGAGTGTATGGCCGTAGAATTATCTAATGGCGATATTATGCTTAATATGCGTGACAATCGTAATCGTGGAAACGTCAAGGATAATGGTCGTAGAATTTGTATTACAAAGGACCTTGGGAAGACTTGGAAAGAGCATTCTACTTCACGTAAGGCGCTTATAGAACCTACTTGTATGGCAAGTATTCATAAGCATATATATACAGAAGGAGGAAAGCAAAAATCTATATTACTATTTTGTAATCCAGCTTCGTATGATAGACGTGACCATATGACGTTAAAAGTAAGCTTTGATGATGGAAACACTTGGCCATCAGAATATCATATTTTATTAGATGAATGGGGAGGATTCGGATATTCATGTATAACATCGGTTGATGAAAATACTATAGGCATACTTTATGAAGGTAGCCAATCTCAAATGGTATTTCAACAAGTTAAACTAAGCGAAATTATTGGTCATAGAAAATAGTAGCATTTGCTTGTGTCATACATAAGGCATAAAAAGCGAGAAAGGATTACAGCCTCACGCGGTAATCCTTTCCCTTTTTATTGAGTTAGCAATTTTAATTGAGAGAATTGAAACTTCACAGCCTCAAAATGATTTTTCAAAATAAGCACTAACTATCTATATAAAAGCAAATGAAAATGTTCTATTCATTGTCCTTCTCTTGCCGGAACATTGGTTCCGACTTGAACAAAGTTTTGACCGAGTCGCCTTCGTATGCCACTTGCGGGTCGTTCGCCTTGTTGCTGTATTGGTCGTATACGTAAACTATATCGGCCTTGTCGCTGCCCATCGACTGTTTTACTACGCCTCCTATGGTGAACAGCAGTATCATTACTGCGGCTGCCTTAAATAACGGCATGAAGCGCGAGCGCAATGTCAATCGGCGTGCTTTTACCACCGGACGTTCTATCTCTGTTAAAATTCGTTCGTCAAAGTCATCTCCCAGTTTTAAGTCTTGCTCTTTTTCCAAGCAAGCGAACACTGCTTTATATTGAAGCAGATGGGCTGGAATCTCTTTCTGACGAAAGAAATATTTCAAGATCTGCTCTTCTTCTATCGAAGTCTGGCAGTCCCAATACTTTTCCAGTAGTTGTTCAATATACTTATAGTCCATAACTTTGTATCTCGTTATATTTTGCTTTAATCCTTTGTCTTGCTCTGAACAGCGTCACCTTTACTTGGTCTTCTGTCAGTTGCATTACATCGGCTATCTCCTTATAGCTTTTCTCTTCAATGTCTCGTAGCTGGATTATGGTGCGTTGCTTTTCGGGCAATTCGTTTATGAGTTTTCGCACTAAATCCATTTGCTCGCTTCGCTCCAGTTGTCGTTCTGGAGTAGAACCGTCGGACATTTCTTGCGTTTCGGTAGTCAGCTCTATGTTTTGGGCCTCCGATTTTTGGCTTCGGTCTATGGCAAGGTTTCTTGCTACCGTAAGACAGAAAGCTTCTATCGAATTGAACTGCGCCCATTCATCGCGCTTGTTCCATACCCTAATCATAGTGTCCTGTACAATATCCTCCGCTTCCGCACTATCCAGAGTTATGCGCAATGCTAATCTGTATAGCTTGTCTTTTAGCGGTAATATATCGTTTCGGAAACTGATTTCTTTCATCGCGTTCTATAATAATGACGGGCAAGTGCTTTAAAAGTTACACTCGCCCGCTATTTTTTTTGAATTATTTTTTGATTAAAGTGCCAGAGCTTTTGTTAATATCTGTAGCAGAGGTTATTACGACTTGACTTACACCGGCATTTATTGCGGAAAAAGAATTTTCCAACTTCGGAATCATTCCTCCTTGTATTGTACCATCGTCTACATATTGCTTGAACAAGTCGGGGGTGATAACGGGTATTACGCTGTCGTCATCGTTTTCGTCGCGCAATACTCCTTTCTTCTCAAAGCAATATACCAATGTTACGTCGAAGGTAGCAGCCAAAGCCTTGGCGGTTTCTCCTGCTATGGTGTCGGCGTTGGTGTTCAGTATATGACCTTCTCCATCGTGTGTAAGAGGTGCCATTACCGGAACTATGCCTTGATTTATGAGTGCCGATAAAGCAGGTTCGTTTACTTGCTTCACGTCGCCCACAAAACCATAGTCTACGTCTTTAACCGGTCGTTTTACAGAAAGGATGGCATTCATGTCGGCACCTGTCAGTCCGATAGCGTTTACACCTTTGGCTTGCAGTCCGGCTACTATGTTCTTATTAACCAAACCTCCGTAAACCATAGTTACCACCTTCAGTGTCTCAGCGTCGGTAATGCGTCGTCCGTTTACCATTTTGCTTTCAATACCCAGCTGCGCCGCCATGCGCGTAGCCGATCTTCCTCCTCCGTGCACCAAGAGTTTATACCCTTCGATGTTAGAGAAGTCCTCGAGAAGTTGATTCAGCGTTTCGGGCTCTTCTACTATTTTCCCGCCTACTTTTATGATAGTTAGCTTATTTTTCGCCATATATCTTTTGTATTATATGTATTCCGCTTTATTCCAGATAGGTATAGCCGTACAGACCCGAACGGTAGTTAGAAAGGAATTCCTTGCCTTCTTCCAGGCTTATCTTTCCTTCTTTCACCGATTTGGTTACCCAAGTTTCGAGTGTACGTACCAGCTTTTTGGGGCTGTACTGTACATAGTCTAGAACTTCGGCTACTGTTTCTCCGTCTATTACCTGATCAATGGTATAATCTTTTTCGTTTACTGTTACGTGAACGGCGTTGGTATCGCCAAACAAGTTATGCATATCGCCCAAAATTTCCTGATAAGCACCTACCAAGAATACGCCAATGTAGTACGATTCTTTAGCTTTGATAGAGTGTACCGGCAAATCGTGCGATACGTTACGTGAAGATACGAAGTTGGCAATCTTTCCGTCAGAGTCGCAAGTGATATCCTGCAGGGTAGCACAGCGATCGGGTTTCTCGTCCAAGCGTTGGATAGGCATGATAGGGAATATCTGATCTATAGCCCATGAGTCTGGCAACGACTGGAACAATGAGAAGTTACAGAAATATTTGTCTGCCAAAAGCTTGTCTAACTTACGGAATTCGTCGGGAGCGTGCTTAAGTCCGCTGGCGATATGATCTATTTCTCTACATACCGACCAATACAAGCGTTCTATTTGAGCACGTGTCTTCAGGTCTACTATACCGTGGCTAAACAAATCTAGCGTTTCTTCGCGTATCTGCTGCGCATCGTGCCATGCTTCGAGCATTCTGCTTTGGTTCAGGTTATCCCAAATCTGATACAATTCCTGAACAAGCTCATGATCGTTTTCGCTGACTTCGAAATCTTCGTCCATCTCCGGCAAAGAAGCGGTTTCCAGAACTTCGAATATCAGTACAGAATGGTGCGCAGTGAGCGAGCGACCGCTTTCTGTGATAATGTTAGGATGCGGAATATTATTCTTGTTGCTGGCATCCACCATTATAGATATAGAGTCGTTTACATATTCCTGGATAGAATAATTCACGCTGCTCTCGCTGTATGATGAACGTGTGCCATCATAGTCTACGCCCAATCCGCCGCCTATATCTACGAATTCTACAGGGAATCCTAACTGATGCAGCTGGACATAGAACTGTGAAGCCTCGCGCAATGCAGTCTTTATGCGTCTAATCTTAGTGACTTGACTTCCGATGTGGAAATGAATAAGCTTGAGGCAGTCTTTCATCTCTTTCTTTTCGATGAAGTCGAGCGCTTCGAGCAATTCGCTTGAAGTAAGTCCGAACTTGCTGGCATCGCCTCCGCTTTCTTCCCATTTACCGCTACCCGAAGACGCCAATTTAATGCGAATACCAATATTGGGGCGCACATTAAGCTGCTTAGCTATTTTGGCGATTAGTTTCAGTTCGTTTAGCTTTTCTACGACTAAGAAAATTCTTTTTCCCATCTTCTGCGCCAACAGAGCCAGCTCGATATAGCTCTCGTCCTTATATCCGTTACAGATAATCAGAGAGTCGGAGTCGGTATTGATGGCTATTACAGCATGAAGTTCGGGCTTAGAACCTGCTTCAAGTCCTAAGTTGAATTTCTTTCCATGGCTTATTATCTCTTCTACCACAGGTCTCATCTGGTTGACCTTAATAGGGTAGATGATAAAGTTTTGCGCCTGGTAGCCATATTCTTCCGAAGCGATGGAAAAACAATTAGAAATCTTTTCGATACGGTTATCCAAGATATCGGGAAAACGTATCAACATAGGGGCTGTTACATCCCTAAGCTGTAGCTCGTCGACCAATTCTTTTAAGTCGACAGCCACCCCGTCTTTACGTGGGGTTACTACTACATGACCTTTGTCATTAATACTAAAGTACGAAACACCCCAACCAGTAATGTTGTAGAGCTCTTCTGAATCTTCAATACGCCATTTTCTCATTTCACAGCATAAAATAATTATTTATAGTCTAATAGTTGTTTTAAGCATTCCACTGAGTCGCTTATCTGTTCCTTGCTTTCCAGTCTGTCGGAACAAAACGTGTATTTTGCTTGTTGATAAAACGGCAGTCTTTTCTTTAATGCCGTTGTTATCGTATCCATCAATTCGTCGTCGGTTTTATTGGCGAGTAGTGGACGTTTGTTTTTGCCTGCTTTCAGTCTGCGCAATAAAGCCTCATCGCTTGCTTCAAGAAAAACTGTGTCTCCCATGCTGTTCATGTATTCCATGTTATCGAAAAAGCAAGGAGTACCTCCACCGGCGGCTATTATAGTATCTTCAAATTCGCCGGCCTCGTGCAGCATGTTCTTTTCTATTATACGGAATCCGTCTTCACCTCTTTCGGCAAACAGTTCGGTAACGGTTTTGCGCAAGCGTTCCTCTATATACCAGTCCAAGTCGATGAACTGGAGATTCATGGCACGGGCAAAAGCTTTTCCTAAAGTTGTTTTGCCCGAACCCATATAACCTATCAGAAATATTCTTCTCATTTATTTCTTTTTGGCAGTAGAGCGTGTTGTTTTACGTCCACTTCCTTTTTCTTGTTGTAATTTTATTACGCTAAAGCATGCCTCCAGTGTAAGGTCGGCTGCTTCTACGGTTTTAGGAATCTTATAGTTTTCTTTCTTGTAAGAAATATAAGGTCCATATCTTCCGTTCAGAATCTGCAGTTCAGGTTCTTCGTCGAAAGTCTTTATAACTTTCTTGGCTTCGGCTTCTTTCTTCGCTTTTATAAGCTCTTCGGCTTCTTCAAGCGAGATGGTCAGCGGGTCCATAGTCTTTGGGATAGATACGTATTGGTTGTCGTAACGAACGTATGGTCCGAATCGTCCGGCTCCTACGGTTACGGTCTTGCCTTCCAGTTCGCCTAATGTGCGTGGCAACTTAAACAGTTCGAGTGCCTGTTCCAAGGTGATGGTTTCCATAGAATACTCTTTCTTAAGCTGTGCAAAGCGCGGCTTCTCTTCGTCTTCTACCATACCTATTTGTACTACAGGGCCGAATCGTCCAATCTTTACCGATACTGGCTTTCCGCTTACAGGGTCGGTTCCCAACAAACGTTCACCTACTTTATGTTCTGACTTAGCTGCAATAGAGTCTTCTACCAATGGGTGGAACCCTTCGTAGAAATGCTCCATTACGTCTGTCCATTTCTTATCGCCTTCGGCTATCTCATCGAATTGCTTTTCAATGTTTGCCGTAAAATTGTAGTCCATGATTTGCGGGAAGAATTCTTTCAAGAAATCGTTTACCACCATACCAACGTCGGTAGGCATCAATTTCGATTTCTCGCTTCCTGTCATCTCGGTGTGTACAGTCTTTTCTATTTCGTCACCTTTCAGACTTAATACGGTGAACTTACGTTCTACACCTTCGCGACTTCCCTTTTCTACATATCCGCGTTGCTGAATGGTAGATATGGTTGGCGCATAAGTAGACGGACGACCGATACCCAATTCTTCAAGCTTGCGCACCAGGCTAGCTTCAGTATATCGGGCGGGCGGCTGACTGAAACGTTCTACCGCAGTAATATCTTGATAGCTGAGCTTCTCTCCCTTCTCTAATGCAGGAAGCAAGCCAGTTTCGCTGTCTTGTTCGTTGTCGTCGTCGTTCGATTCGCGATATACCTTTAAGAAACCGTCGAAAACGATGACTTCACCTGTCGCTACAAACGATTCTGCTTCACCGCTCATAGAGATTGTGATGGTAGTTTTCTTCAGTTCGGCATCCGCCATCTGCGAAGCGATGGTACGTTTCCAAATCAAATTGTACAGACGCTTTTCTTGTCCTGTACCTTCGATAGTCGATTTAGACATATCGGTAGGGCGGATAGCCTCGTGCGCTTCCTGAGCGCCTTTGGTATGGGTAGTGTAATGGCGGGTCTGCACATACTTTTCTCCCATTTTAGCCAAGATAGTCTCTTTACTTGCTTGCAGAGCCAGTTCGGATAAGTTCACCGAGTCGGTACGCATGTAAGTAATCTTTCCGCTTTCATATAATTGCTGAGCCAGCATCATGGTCTGGGCAACAGTATATCCTAATTTTCTAGCCGCTTCTTGTTGAAGGGTAGAAGTGGTGAAAGGAGCTGCCGGAGTACGTTTCAGCGGCTTGGTAGCCACGTCTTCTACTGTAAATGTCTTGCCCTTGCAGCTTTCAAGGAACGCCTGCGCTTCTTTTTCGGTCTTGAAGCGTTTAGAGAAATCGGCTTTTATAGAAGAGCCGTCGGCTGTGATAAACTGTGCTACTACTTTGTAGAATGCTTCGCTCACGAATGCTTGCAGTTCTCTTTCTTTCTCTACGATAAGACGTACGGTAACCGACTGTACACGTCCTGCCGACAATGACGGCTTGATTTTTCTCCATAATACAGGCGACAATTCGAAGCCCACGATACGGTCGAGCACGCGGCGTGCCTGCTGAGCGTCTACCAAGTCAAGATTGATGGTACGCGGATGCTCTATAGCGTTCTGGATAGCCGGTTTCGTAATTTCATGAAACACGATACGCTTAGTCTTTTCCGGATCAAGTTTCAATACTTCAGACAAATGCCATGATATGGCTTCTCCTTCGCGGTCCTCATCGGATGCGAGCCATACTGTATCGGCTTTCTTGGCTTCTTTTTTCAGTTCTGCCACTACTTTCTCTTTGTCTTTCGGTACTTCATATAAGGGAGTGAAATTGTGTTCTATATCAATACCTCCTGCCTGTTTACGCAGGTCTCGTATGTGTCCGTAGCTGGACAGTACTTTATAGCCATCGCCTAAGAATTTTTCGATGGTTTTGGCTTTCGCCGGAGACTCTACTATAACTAAGTTATTATGCATGATAAGCGTATTCCATTTAATGTTTCTGGGGGCAAATGTATGAAAAAAGAGTTAGAAAAAAGAAAAATACTATGTTACATTTACATTATTATATAATGATAAGATTTCAAAATAGATTGTAAGGTGGTGTTTTGTTCTTGAAAAGAAGTCATGAAATTCTTTGATGCAAATTGAAATGTCTTAACAAAGTCGTCTTACTTCGACCGATACGCATGCTCACACCGACCGATGTGAACGCTCACACCGACCGTTACGCGCGTTCACATCGGTCGAAGTAAGACGACTTCATTAAAGAATTCAGGGAACCCGATGGGGAGTGATATTAAAAACTTAGCCTAAGAATGTATAAACGCAGCTTAGGCTTATATATTCTTAGGCTAAGTTTTTGTATTCGCAGGTTGCGAATAGAGATTTTTTAAAAGCGGATGCTCAATCCTGCCATCGTGCTGAATCGTTGTACCGGATATGCGGTCTCTGTGAGATAATGCTGGTTCAGTACATTGTCTAGGCGAACAAACAAATTAAGGCGGTTGAAGAATTCATATCCTGCCATGAGCGACAGATTGTTTACGGCGTCGGCTTTCTTTCCGTTGATTTTTCCTACACGGCTTTCATAATGATAAAGTACCTGAGCGTAGATGTCGCTATAGACCTTGGCGCGGACAGAAGCGTTGAGTGACGCTTGCGGCTTAAGATACATCATATAGCCGTTGTCCGTGTCGCTCCATCCGTTGTATACTCCATTTAGCGAGAAAGAAATGCGGTCTTTCATGCTGTAGTCTAACGAAGCTCCACCGTAGAATTTATGCGAGTTGGCTTGCGATACTATAGACTGATAGATGGTAACGTCATTGACAGTAGAAGTCCAAAGACCATCTTCTGATGAGGCTCCTTTGCCGAATGGAGTAAGGAACAAGTCGTCTTCTACCGCCTTATAACCACCGAATACACTGAATGTTAATCCGGGTATAGGAGTTCCTTTTATACCAGCTTGTGCGTCTACCATTGTGTGAGTGGTATTAATGGGACTTCCTTCAATAGCGCACCAATACGGTGACAGCTCATTCAAGCGTCTGAATCCATTAAGCTCAGTACCTCCTGTGGCTTGTGCGTAGAATTTGTAAGTCTCTGCAAAAGCGGCTTCGAACATCACATCGGGCGATACTGTAAATCCGCTTTCAGCATGGTTCTGCCATGTTACGATGGCTCCTAAACGCAACTTGATATTGTCTGTTTCAAGCTGGTAGAACGGGTTGCCACGCATATGCATGTAGTTAGGATGGTAGTTGTCGTAACTCATTTGGTCGAGCGTAAGTCCTACTCCTATCTGCTGGTTGTCTTCTAAATTAGCAGACATGCATCCGTCGAACCAGAAATTCTTTTCCTTGTCCGATAATACGTTTTGCACGGGATGCTTGATGTCGAACATGCGGAATCCGGCTGTCGCTTTAAATCTTACCGGGTAATCGTTTCCGGTAGACTGAACTCCTACATAACCTCCACCTTCGGTAAAATGCTGGTTGCCGCTTGGCATGTAATTGAATACCTGCGAACCGAATTCGCCTCCTAATTTCAACGCCATACTCTTGAACTGATGCTTATAGTCGATAGAAGCGTTGCTGCGGAAGAAATGTGAAGACCATTTTAAGCCATTATCATTTACTTCCGGCATTTTACCATCGTAGCCATAGAGGCTTCCCATCAAACTGAGTTGGTCGGTGCTGCTTATATCCCATAAATACGAAGCCTTAACATCGGTGTTATTTCGTGTGCCGTATGCCGCACGGAAATAACCCTTCGGTTGGTTGGGCTGCTTGCTATCAGGGGTTATTGCATTCATCGGTACGAAAGTCCACGTAGTGAGCGGGCGTGCCGCAGTAGCATAGTCAATTTCCTTCTTTGCTGCCGTAGGTTCTTCTATTTTAGGCAATACATTCACCTTGAACGCATCCATCACTTCGGGATTATACGTGTTCTCTACTACAATGGTTCTGTTCAGAGTAGTATCTTTATCGTGCTTCTGTGCGTATAGTCCGTTGGCGGCACATGCACAAATTAAAATGCTGTATATTGTTTTCATACGTTTATTCTCCCTTGTTAAGTTTGTTCAGTCGTGTTTCTATCATATTGGCTATATCGTCGTCGGCCTGATAATTCTGCTTCAGCGAGAGCAGATATTGCTTGGCGTCGATGTTTCGTCCTAACTTCATGTATACATCAGAGAGCAGTACAAAGCTTCGTGCCAACCAGTAGGCGTGCGGAGTACTTACTTCTATGTAGTCGAGCACTTCTTTTTCGGCTTTGGTTGTTTCGTTTAAGTCGAAATACAACTGCGCCAATAAATACTTAGCTTCGGCTCCGTATGCGGTACGTGTATCTTTAGCCAGAACATGAAGGTCTTTGGCGGCATCATCCCATTTCTTTTCTTGCAACAAACATTTTGCACGGTAGAAATGCGCTTCGTTAGAAAGTTCTGGTGTAAGTTTGTTCTGTGCTAGTATAGCCGAAGCCGCACTGATGGTTTCGGTTGCGTCGGCAGCGTTCCAGGCACTGCGGAGCACACCAGTAAGTGCATTCATGCGTCCTTGCGGAGTTTCTGCAATGTCGGCCAGTCTCTTGTAGATTTGCTGCGCCTTGGCATAGTCTTTTTGGCGATATGCCATATCCGCGCAAAGACTCATGGCTTCGCCTGCATATTTAGAAGTAGGATACTCCATAACCTTATCCAAATGAACTGCTGCATCGGCATAGTTTTGGTTGGCGTAATCCATCGTGCCCAAATAATAATGTGCGTCTACGCTGAAAGCTCCTTGCGGGAACGACTGCAAGTAGTGGATGAAGCTGTTTCTGGCTTCTTGCTTGTTGCCGCGCAGATAAACTCTTTCGGCAGCCACGTATGTCAGTGAGTCGCGCTCGTTTATGTCGAGGTGTCCTCCTCCGGGGATAGACGATGCGAAAGCCATGTATTCGTCTACCTTATTCAGGTCTATGTAGATAGACTTCAAGTCGCGCTGTGCCAAACGAGCTTCTTCGCTACCCGGATAAGAAGAGATGACTTTCTTATATGCGCTGATAGCTTCGTCGTATCTGTCGTTCTGGTAATAGAGCAAGCCTATTTCGTTTGCCGCCTTGCGCGACAAGGGACTGTCGGGATAGCGTTGTACTAGCAGCGAATAGCGGTTTATGGCATTAGTGTTATCTTCGAGTTGCACAAATGCTCGTCCTTGTTCATAAAGAGCGTCGTCTACGTATTGCGAAGCCGGGTGATTGGTGAGCAATTGGTTCAACGTGCTAATCTTTCCGTTGTAATCGCGCATGATACCTTTAACCAAACCTTCTTGGAACAAAGAATAATCGGCTAATGAAGGGTCTATGCTCGATGCCTTTTCGTATGCGTTTCGGGCTAGGTCGAAGCGTCGCGCATAGAAGTCACAGTCGCCTATACGGTTATAAGCGTCGGCTATAACGGCACGCTCTTTATGCGTTCCCGACTCGATACATTGTTCAAACCAATTCAATGCGTTATGGTAATGTTTCTGCTTGAAATCTGTGTATCCAAGGCTATACAGAGCCAAGCCGTACTCATCGCTCTGTTTGTTTGGAGTACAGTTAAGGTAATGCATAAAGTCGGCTGCCGCTTGTTCAAATTGTTCTTTGCGGTACTTTGATTCACCTCGCCAATAATAAGCGTCGGCTTGAGTTTGTTTGTTGTATTGTCCTAATTGCAAAGATTGTGTGAAATAGTCGATAGCACCATCAAAGTCAGATTGTGCGAACAATTGTGTTCCCATACGGAACAATAATTTCTGCTTCGCTTCGAGTATGCGGCTTCCCGGATGCGATATCTTTGCGATAGACGATAAGGCGGTAGCATAGCTACGTGTGTTGGTATATACTTCAACCAGATAATCGTTGACCTTTTCTGTATATACCGAGTTGGGGAACTCGTTCAAGAAACGCTCGAACACGATAACCGATTCGGCAAACGGCGAGTAAGATGTTTCATGAAGACACAAGGCGTAGTTATAAAGCGCCTGTTCGCGTATCTGCTTATCGGCGGTCATGGCAGACGCTTGCTCTAAAGCCATTCTGGCACGTGTGTGGTCTTTCAGATTCAGATAAGCCAATCCCTGATGCAGGTATGCGTTTTGTGCCAAAGCATCCTTGCCGCTGTCGGCTTCGTTTAATGCGATGGCAGCTTTAGAATATACGCCGGTATTGAAATAGCTCATTCCTAATTTATACATGGCATTGCGTTCAGCCTTGTTGCCCGCTTCTTCTTTATACTGTTGCAGTGCGGTCACGGCTTCCGAATAACGTTTCAGGCCGTATAACGCTTCTCCTTTTATGCGCTTCATCTCCAGCGTCTTTTCGTTGCGTGGGTAAGCTTCTAAGTAGGTAGACGCTATCTTTTCCGCTTGCGCGTATTGTCCTTGAGTAAGGTAGATGTCGGCTATGTAATAAGGAGCGAACGGAGCGTATTTGGGATTTCGCTGTACGGTGATGAAACCTTCTAATGCCTTATCGTATTGGTTCTGGGCATAGTCGATGTATGCCAGATGATAAACGGCATCGGGCTGGTATTCTTTACTCAGGAACTTTAAGGCTCTGAATTGTTCGGCTGCCGATTGTAGTTCGCCGGTTTTCATGTATGCTGTTCCAAGTCGTAAGATATTGGCGTCTCTTTCGGCATTGGGCAGGTACTCTTCTTCGCAAAGTTTATAATTGGCAATGGCTTCAGAGTAATCTTCTTTAAAGAAATAGGCTGAGGCCAAGAGTGAGCGTACGCGGTTGGCGTATTGCGATTCCGGGTATTTCTTGAGGAAGCCGGTCAATTGCTCTATGGCGTCGGGAGCTTTCAACTCGTATGTTGTACATACTATCATATAAGCGGCTTCGTCAGCTTGTTTGGTGTCGGAAGCCGAGTTGATGTATTTAATCAAAGTCTGTCGGGCTGCAGCGTAGTCGTGGCGTAGAAACAGTTCTTTACCATCATCGAACAGCCTCTGCTGATGAGTGAGCGGCTCGATTTGTTGAGCGTTTGCCATGGCAGACCATATACACAGCGCTCCGGTTATCAATATCTGTTTTTTATTCTTCATATGTGTAATACGTGCTTTTATATGGTTCGTTTATAATTTTTCTGTTTCGTTTAAGAAGCGGATTACTCCTGCCCGAACTGAATCGAGTCCGAAGTCGTCTGGATTAATTTTGTTTATAGGCATCCAGAACGAGTCGGCCACATCGTCCATCGCTTTGATTTGCGAGTCGTCTGTTACGTTGCACTTGTAAAACAGGTCGAGTGTGTGCACCAGGAATCCCGAATACAAGTATGTATTGGGCAACGAAAACAAGTAATGGGTTTCTGTAACCGTAAGTCCGGTTTCTTCGAATACTTCACGTGTCACCCCTTGTTCTCCGGTCTCTGCCATGTCGATGAATCCTCCGGGAAGGTCGAGTGTGCCTTTAGCGGGGTCTTTTCCTCTACGGCATACCAGCAGTTCGTTCTTATGATTTAAGATGAAAGCTACAGTGGCGGCACTTGGATTGAAGTAATAAGTAAATCCGCAGTCGGCGCAGCGTTTAGATTTCTCATTGTTGATTTCAAAATGAGCGGAACCACATTCGGGGCAATATTTAAACAAATGTAATGGGTGCATGTCGTTTTGAGTTATGTTGGTTTACAAAGATAGATTAAAAGCCGATAATATATTGGGAATTTACTTATTTTTACGGTCAAAATACTATTTATGCTTGAAAGAGATTATATACGGCGACTTATACGTCAATTCTTTGAAGAACTTGAGAAACTGAGAGATAAGCAAAGAAATGATGCCTACTCTTCTACATATCAATGTGAGGTTAACAGTATGTATCGTGCTTACTTAGGGCATCCTGCTTCATTTTTTTACGAACAAGACGCTGAATTTATATTGCAGACATTGGTTTCAGAACTTTCTGCTGAGCAAATTGTGCAGCGATTGGAGATGCTGGCCGACTTGTTATATTTTGATGCTTCCGGTTCCGATTGTTCAGAAGATTTAAAGAAAGACTTGTGGAATAAGGCTCTTTTTATGTACGATTATGTAGACAGACACAGTGATACATTTTCGTTCGAAAGGAGAGGTAAAATGACCGTTTTGAAAGAAAAAGTCCACGAAAGTGGGCTTTAAATGATAATTTAAATGAAAAAAGAATGTTTTTTGTATCAAATGTGTATGTAAAAAAGAAAGTTTATCTATATTTGCTTACAAAATGATATAAACATGTTTTCTTATTATGGAAAAGATAGATAGTTTAGACAAACAGATTCTGGAAATCATTTCTCAGAATGCGCGAATTCCTTTCAAAGATGTCGCTGCCGAATGTGGTGTATCGCGTGCTGCCATCCATCAGCGCGTACAGCGTCTTATTGATTTAGGAGTTATTATTGGTTCTGGATATCATGTAAATCCTAAGAGCTTAGGCTATAGCACTTGTACTTATGTAGGAATTAAACTGGAAAAGGGTTCTATGTATAAGAGTGTTGTTGCCGAATTGGAGAAGATTCCTGAAATCGTGGAATGCCACTTCACCACTGGTCCGTATACTATGCTGACCAAGTTGTACTGTACCGACAACGAACATTTGATGGATTTGTTGAACTCTAAGATACAGGAGATTCCGGGAGTTGTTGCTACAGAGACATTGATTTCGTTGGAGCAGAGCATCAAGAAAGAAATCCCTATTCGTAAGGAGGATTAAGCTGTGGATTGGATTTTAGCTTATCCTGTTGGCGGCATTGTGATAGGTGTTTGCACGTTTCTTATTATCGGGGTGTTTCATCCCATAGTTATTAAGGGCGAATACTATTTTGGCACGCGCTGCTGGTGGTGGTTCTTGGTTTTAGGAATAGCCGGAATCATCGGGTCGATAATAGTAGACGATATTGTGCTGTCTTCGTTACTGGGTGTTTTTTCTTTCTCTTCATTTTGGGCAATAAAGGAGATATTCGAACAACGCGAAAGGGTGTTGAAAGGATGGTTCCCGATGAATCCGAAACGGAAACACGAGTATGAGGAAAAGAAATAATAGGTGAGCTGAAGAAAATATAGCAGTTTAAAAAAGCCGCATGACATGCAGAGTAGATGTCATGCGGCTTTTTTGCGTCATCCCGATTTTGGGTAATTATAGATTCATCACATTCTGTTCGAACTTGTCTTTGTCGCCTAAAGCTTTATTACGCAATTTGCTGCGATAATTGTAGATGGTTGCCAAAGAATAGCCTAAGAAATGTGCGATGCGATGGCTATCTGTTACACCCAAACGAATCAAGGCGAAGATACGCAATTCGGTTGTAAGCAGTTCACCAGGCTTCGGTATGATTTTTTCTTCGTCAATCAGCAATGCATTAAATGAATCTACGAAATGAGGGAAAAGCTCCAGGAACGACTTATCGAACTCATTATAGAAATTCTTTCGTTCGTCGCGCAAGAACTGTTCTGATTTAATAGCTTTGAATAAGTCGTCAATACGCGAAGCCATCGCCAATTTTTCGAGCGAACGACGATACTGCTCTAGTTTTTCGAGGTAAATTACGCAGCGGTCTAAGTAGCGGGCAATATACACCTCTTTAATACGACCTGTTTGCTCCAGTTCCTGGTTTACCGCTTTTAACTCTTCATTTACATGCTGTAATTGCTGATAGGCCACGCTTAAGTTTTCACGCATTACCGAAAGTTTTCTCATCCATCTATATAAAAATAATATGGCCACTAGTAAGAATAACGAAAGTACGCTGACGCTAATTAGCATAACGTGTGAAATCTGACGTTTTTTGGCTTCCTCTGCTTTATATGCCTTATCGATAATGGGGAAGAACTGGGCTACCTCAATAAATCGTAAACGGGCTTTGCAAGCTACTGCGTCTTCCATTGAACAATTTAGATAACGATAGGCGCGGTTTAAATCTCCTTTTTCATACATCAATCGGGCTAATTTCTGAAGAGAGGCATATTCACGTACAGCTAGTTCCAAATCGCGAATTGCGGTCAACGCCAGATAGCGGATCTCGTTGTCTGAATCACCTTTTACATTGTATGCTTCGGACATAGTGTAATAGATATATCCTTGCTGACGAGTATCGGGTGACATTCGTAAGGTCTCTTGTAAATTAAGTAGGGCTTCTTCTGCTTGTCCTTTTACTATGAGTTGCTCTGCATGCACAATTTTCTGACTAATGCCTGGAGGGGTAGTCATTATGATTGAGTCACGATATAGATCAGTCTTTTGCAAGTATTTCATCTTTTCGGCTACATGGCTTGTGTAATCGGCTATCCAACCATAATAAGCTCTATAGGCGTGGTAATAATAACCCAATGTTTCCTTTTGCAGTTTAGATGGATCCACTTGTTTCAACAGTTCCAAGGCTTCATTGTACATTCCCATCACTCCCATGACTTCGGCCTGATTGATGATAATAATAGACTTTAAGTCGGGACGATTCAGTAATGGTAGAATTTGGAGTCTTACATTGATGTAATGAAGTGCCGAGTCTGCTTGATAATGCAGAAACTCTTGAAAGAGGTCTCCGCACAAGTTATATTTTTGCAGATAATCGGTTGTACGATTTAACCGCTGTCTAAGATTTGAAATTGATTGTTCTTTTTGGTAATGAAACGTTGATTTTTGCTCTAATATCCGGTCGAGCTGTTTAAGTATGTCTTCGTTGGATGTTGTCGCTCCTATTGCTTGGGTTATTCCCCACAAGCAAAGAAAAAAGAACCATCTTTCTATTCGTTTCATCATAGTATATGTATTGGTAAAAGTTTCTACAAATATAGAAAGTTCCTATATTAAAACAAAAAACAGGGAATTTTATCTTCAAAAACGTTTCTATTTTTAGGGGTGTTTAAAGAAATGTTTATATTGATAATCAGTGATATAACCTAAATATGCATTTATATTTTTATTCCAAGTCACAATAATGAGTTTTATACGTAATAAATTTGCTGTCAAACATTACGAACCAATATGTTTTACCGTAATCTTAATATATCATGAAAACCATGAGACGAATCTTTTTACTACCGGAAAAACTGTCGAGCCTTAATAATTATATGCGGATGACGGAAGAGCAAAATTGCTATATGGTAAAATCCGATTTCGGAAGATGAGGTGAAAAACGTTCGATTATAATTTTTAATACCTTAAATAATATGACTTTAAAAAAGAACTTTTTACTCGTTGCTTTTCTCTGCCTCTCATTGGTGGTACAAGCTCAACACAAACTGACTTCTCCGGATGGTAATCTGGAAATGTCTTTCCAACTCGATGCAGCGGGAACTCCGACTTACACGTTGCATTATAAGCAAAAAGAAGTTATCCGTCCCAGTAAACTTGGTCTGGAACTGAAGAAAGAAGACGCTAACGCAAAGGTTGACTTTGAATGGAGCGCTCGTAAAGATGTTGAGAAGTTGGATAGTAAGACAAACTTCTACAGTGGTTTTCAATTGAAAGATACCAAACAGGCAACTTTCGATGAAACTTGGCAGCCTGTATGGGGTGAGGAAAAAGAAATACGCAATCACTACAACGAACTGACCGTTACTTTGTATCAGCCAGCCAATGAGCGTAGTTTACGTATTTGCTTCCGTCTGTTCAACGATGGATTAGGCTTTCGTTATGAATTCCCCCAGCAACCTAATCTGAACTATTTCGTTATTAAAGAAGAACATTCTCAGTTCGCCATGACCGGAGACCATACCGCTTTTTGGATTCCTGGTGACTACGATACTCAGGAATACGACTACACCACTAGTAGACTGAGCGAAATACGTTCACTCTTCCAAAAGGCTTATACTGAAAATTCATCACAGACACCCTTCTCGCCAACTGGTGTGCAGACGGCTTTGATGATGAAAACCGATGATGGCCTTTATATTAACTTGCACGAAGCGGCCTTGGTAGATTATGCCTGCATGCACCTTAATTTGGACGACAAGAATATGGTGTTCGAGAGTTGGTTAACCCCCGACGCTTGTGGTGATAAAGGTTATATGCAGACTCCATGTACTTCTCCGTGGCGTACTATTATTGTAAGTGACGATGCTCGTAAAATCTTGGCTTCTCGCATTACACTGAATTTGAACGAACCCTGCAAAATAGCCGATACTTCATGGATAACTCCTGTGAAATACATCGGAGTATGGTGGGATATGATTACAAACAAAGGCACTTGGGCTTATACAGACGAACTCAATAGTGTTAAATTGGGTGTAACCGATTATTCTAAAGTAAAGCCCAACGGCAAGCACTCTGCTAATACAGCTAACGTAAAACGCTATATCGATTTTGCAGCAAAACACGGATTTAGCCAAGTCTTGGTAGAAGGATGGAACGAAGGTTGGGAAGATTGGTTCGGTAAGAGTAAGGATTATGTGTTCGATTTTGTCACTCCTTACCCTGACTTTAACGTGAAAGAACTGCAGCAGTATGCAGCTAGCAAGGGAGTACGTTTGATGATGCACCATGAAACTTCTGCTTCGGTACGCAACTACGAACGTCATATGGATAAGGCTTATCAGTTCATGGTAGACAACGGTTATAATGCGGTGAAGAGCGGTTATGTAGGAAACATCATTCCGCGCGGTGAGCACCACTACGGACAGTGGATGGATAATCATTATCTTTATGCCGTTAAAAAGGCTGCCGATTACAAGATTATGGTTAATGCTCACGAGGCTGTACGTCCTACGGGCTTGTGCCGCACATATCCTAACCTTATCGGTAATGAAGCGGCTCGCGGTACCGAATACGAATCATTTGGCGGTAATGCTGTAAATCATACCACAATTCTTCCATTTACAAGACTTATGGGAGGTCCGATGGATTATACTCCTGGTATTTTTGAAACCGATTGCAGTAAGATGAATCCTAATAATCACTCACGTGTACGCTCTACTTTGGCTCGCCAGTTGGCATTGTACGTCACTATGTATAGTCCGCTTCAGATGGCTGCTGATATTCCTGAAAACTACGAACGCTTCATGGATGCTTTCCAATTCATAAAGGACGTAGCTATCGATTGGGACGAAAGCCGCTATTTGGAAGCAGAACCGGGAGAATATATCACAATTGCCCGTAAAGCTAAAGGTACTAATGATTGGTATATTGGTTGCACAGCCGGAGCCGATGGTCACAAGTCAAATTTGGCCTTAGATTTTCTGGATCCAGGAAAAACATATATAGCTACTGTATATGCCGACGCTAAAGATGCAAATTGGGAAACAAATCCGCAGGCTTATACTATTAAGAAAGGTACAGTCACTAACAAAACTCGCCTTAACTTGCGTGCAGCCAGTGGCGGCGGTTATGCTATCAGTATCCGCGAGGTGAAGGACAAAGCTGAAACTAAAGGTATTAAGAGATTAAATATTCAATAATAGATAAACAAAAAAGCGAAAAGTAACCGCTTGCATTACAAAATACAATAGGTAATAAGATTGATGATTGATTGGTAATTATAATGACTTGTAAAAAATAAAAACCAACTATAGTTTTCAATAGGTATTTTTATACAACTAAACGAGGTATCTAATATAACCATAAAAACAAAACTTAAAAGCTATGAAAAGAGATGTTCTATCCAGAATGTTGCTATTCTTTATAGCAGTGACATTCTTCTCTTTTGACGTTATCGCTCAAGCGATTGCCGTTAAAGGAACTGTAAAGGACAAGACCGGTGAGCCTATCATCGGAGCCAATATCCTAGTGAAAGGAACTACCAACGGTACCATTACCGATTTTGATGGTAACTTCCAGCTAAACGCCAAGCAAGGCGATATTATAGTATTCTCGTTCATCGGTTTTCAGACCCAGGAACAGAAGGCTGCTCTTAAAATGAATGTGATTTTAAAAGACGACACAGAACTTTTGGATGAAGTTGTTGTCATAGGATATGGTTCGGTAAAGAAAGAAGATTTAAGTGGTTCTGTAGTAGCCATCAAAGCAGAAGATATGAATAGAGGTGCTGTAACTTCTCCGCAAGAATTGATGCAAGGTAAAGTTCCTGGATTGTTCGTTGCTCCTGGCGACGGTCAGCCTGGTACAGGCAGTACCCTCCGTATACGTGGAGGCGCATCACTGAATGCCAGCAATGACCCTTTGATTGTCATCGATGGTATTCCTACCTCTAACGATGCAGCTCCTGGTACATCTAATGCTCTTGCTACTATCAACCCTAACGATATAGAGACTTTCACAGTGTTGAAAGATGCTTCGGCTACCGCAATTTACGGTTCGCGTGCTTCTAACGGTGTCATCATCATTACCACTAAGAAAGGAACACAAGACAAGATAAAGGTTAGCTATTCTGGAACCTTTACCGCCAAAGACCCTTATAAGCGTATCGAAACTATGGATGCTGCATCTTTCCGTCAGACTATTGCTCAGCAATATCCTACAGGTACTACTGTAGGTGATGCTGCCGCAACTTTGGTAGGTCAGTATCCTGAACAATCTACTAATTGGCAAGATGAGATCTTCCAGACAGGTCTTAGCACTGACCATAACATAGGTGTAGCCGGAAAAGTTGGTTTCTTGCCTTTCCGCGTTTCTTTGGGTTACAATACTGAAAAAGGTACACTGAAGACTTCTGATTATGACAGATACACAGCTTCTGTTAATTTTAGCCCGAAGTTCTTCGACAAACATCTGTCTGTTGATATCAACGTAAAGGGAACTATTAACAAGACTCGTTTTGCCGATCGTGAAGCAGTCGCTGCCGCAGCTTTCTTTGACCCTACTAAGCCGGTTTATAATGAAACTGGACGCTATAACGGATATTGGAGCTGGGAGAATGCTGTTGTTTCTGATACACAAACCGAATACTTCCACAATACACTGTCTGCAGTCAATCCGTTGGCTATGCTGAATGAACGCGACAACCACGGAAAGACATTACGTAGTTTGGGAAATATACAATTGGATTATAAATTCCATGGATTGGAAGATTTGCACGCCAACTTGAATCTTGGTTACGACGTAGCCAAAGCTACAGGAAGCAATTTCGTGAATGCAGGTTCGCCTATGGCAGCCAAAGACACCGATTTCAAGAATGTAGGTCAAGGAAATACTTGGAATAACTTACGCCGTAATCATTTGTTGGATTTCTACTTGAACTATGCCAAAGACATAGAAGCTATTCAGAGTCACTTTGATATCATGGCAGGTTATTCTTGGCAGCATTTCTACTACTCTAATCATGACATCACTTACTCTAATCTTATAGAAAAAGGAGTTAAGGAAGGATGGACTTATAGTGACGAAGAAGGTCGTTATGTAAAGAATGGACATCGTGTCATTCCGAATGAAAATTATTTGGTATCTTTCTTTGGACGTTTGAACTATAGCTTCAAGAATCGCTATTTGTTGACCGCTACTTTGCGTAGAGACGGTTCTTCTCGATTCAGTAAAAACAACCGTTGGGGTACATTCCCTTCTGCAGCCTTTGCTTGGACTGTATTGAACGAGCCTTGGATGAAGCCGGTACAGTCTGTAATGTCTAATCTGAAAATACGTGTAGGATATGGTATTACCGGACAGCAGGAAATTGGTGACTACAAGTATATGGCTTCGTATACATTAGGTACTAATCCTAATGGACAGTATTTGGGCTCTTTCCTTTTGAAACCTAATGGCTATAGCCCAGACTTGAAATGGGAACAGACTACTACATATAACTTAGGTATCGACTACGGATTCCTGAATAATCGCATTAATGGTAGCGTTGAAATCTACAAGAAGAATACTAAGGACTTGCTGAATAATGTAAGTGCTCCGGCAGGAACTAACTTCTCTAATATCATCATCGCTAATGTGGGTGAGATGGAAAATAAAGGTGTAGAGTTCAATATCAACGCGTTGGCTATAAATACTAAAGATTTCACTTGGGAATTGGGTTATAACGTTACTTGGAACGACAGTAAAATTACTAAGTTGACCGCTAACTTCAACCCTGATTATCCGGGCATCAATGCAGGATCAACTTCGTTTGGTACCGGTAATGTTGTTCAGAAACATCAGGTAGGCTATGCGCCATCTACCTTCTACGTTTATCAGCAGGTATACGATAATAATGGTAATCCTATCCAGAATGCTGTAGTAGACAGAGACGGTAACGGCGAAATCACAGAATCGGATAAGTATCTTACCGGAAAGAGTCCTATGGCTAAGGTGTTTATGGGCTTTAGCTCACAGTTTACATATAAGAACTGGGACTTGGGCTTCAATATGCGTGCAAACTTCGGTAACTATGTATTTAATGGCTTTGCGGCTGACAACACAAGTTTGAATAACTTCGCAAACCAAGGATTCGCTACCAACTATTATAAGGATGCCGGCAAGTACGGATTTACACAGATTTCGGACATTATACAAAAGTCTACCGATTTGTATCTGGAAAATGCTTCATTCCTAAAGATGGATAACATTACTCTGGGATATTCATTCAACAAGTTCTTTACTAGCCGTATCTCAGGACGTATCAGCGCTAGCGTACAAAACGTGTTTACCATCACTAAATATACAGGCTTAGACCCAGAATGCGATGCCATTGACTCTAATGTATGGCCTCGTCCGCGTTCTTTCACTATCGGTTTGAACCTTAACTTTTAAAATGCAGAAACCATGAAGACTAAAAAATATTTGTTTGTAGCAGCTGCTGCAGCACTCTTTAACTTGAGTAGCTGTGTAAACGACCTTGATGTAACACCGCTAGACCCATCGGTGTCGACTTCTGACAGGGCATACAGCACTCCCGAAAGCTATACCCAAGGCTTATTGAAAATATATTCTGTATGGGCTCTCTCCGGACAAGAAGGTGCCGGAAAATCAGATATCGATGGATTGGATCCGGGTAACACTGCTCTGATGCGTTGCTGGTTCACACTGCAAGAACAGCCTACCGACGAAATGAAGAATGCATGGCCTGATTCTTGGTGTGCCGATATTAACGGACTGAAGTGGGGTACTACTCAGAACGAGCCTATCGAAGGTTTGTATCAACGCTGTATGTTCATCGTGGCATTGACCAACGAGTTCTTGAAGAATATCCCTAATGCACCAGCCGAAATCAACCAGGCTCAATATACAGCCGAAGCTCGTTTCTGCAGAGCTTTAGCTTACTATACACTGCTTGATGCTTTCGGTATACCACCGTTCATTACTGAACAGAATTACGTTCTTAATCCCGCTCAGTTGAGCCGTCCAGAATTGTTCGGCTGGATTGAAAATGAACTTAATGAAATCAAGAGCAATTTGCCCGCTGCCCGTCAGGGTGAATATGGCCGTGCCGACCAAGGTGCAGTCGATGCTCTTTTAGCACGTATGTATCTTAATGCTGTGGTATATACTGGTACAGAGCGTTACACCGACTGTGTGGAAGCATGTAAGCGTGTAATAGCCGGAGGTTACTCTTTGGCCGATAACTACGCTGAAATTTTCATGGCTGACAATGGAGAAAATGCCAATGTGCGCAAGGAAATTATCTTCCCCATTTGCTTTGATGGCTTGACGACTCAGTCTTATGGTATGGCTGCTATTATCCTTGGTTCACGCAGTCAAGATGAATTCGGTGAAGTCCCGGCTGGTATTAGTGCTGGATGGGACGGTTATCGTGGTACTCCAAACTTGGTTCGTCTGTTTGAATACGCTAATAATGATGCGCCTAAGGCCAGTGAAATAAAAGATCGCCGCGGTATTTTCTTCGATAAGAACCGTTCGATAGACATTACCACTGCTGTTAATGGTACCTTTAAGACCGAAGGTTGGGCTGTTTATAAATACACCAACTTGAAAAGTAATGGCGAAAGCGGAAGCAATTCTACTTTCCCCGATACCGATTTCCCGTTATTCCGTTTGGCAGATGTTTATCTGATGTATGCCGAAGCCGTTGTCCGCGGTGGACAAGGCGGTGATTTAGCTACAGCCGTAGGTTATGTAAATGACTTGCGTGAACGTGCTTATGGTGACAGACTTCATGGTGTAAACGAAGCCTGGCTTAAAGCAGATAACTATCGTAACATCTTGAACGAGCGTGGTCGTGAACTTTACTGGGAAGCCTTGAGACGTACCGACCTTATTCGTTTCGGTCTCTTTACTTCGGCTTCATATCTATGGCCGTATAAAGGTGGTGTAATGGGCGGTGTAGGTGTAGACAACCGTTATAATGTATTCCCCATCCCTGCTACAGACTTAAGTGTCAATGGTAGCTTGCAGCAGAACGATGGTTATAAGAACTAAAAAGACAATATTTTCTTAACTCAAAGAATTGATCATTATGAAAGCAATAAAATATATGCTCCTTAGTGGGTTGCTGGCTTGCTTCACAGCTTGCGAAAGCGACTTGGATAAGGTGGTTTACGATGAAAGCGTAACTCAGCCGGCTGTTCTGCAGAATATCAATGATTCTTACGTGCTGGATGTTAACAAGAGCGATGAAACAGCCATCGCTTTCAAATGGGATGCTCCGTCTATAAATGTGAAAGCTCCCGTTACGTCTTCGCTTGAGATGGACGTTCAGGGCAAGGATTTTGCGAATGCCGTTGTGCTGACTTCTGTAAAAGCAGGTAATTCTTATAGTGTTACAAATGCCGACTTAAATTCGGCTTTGTTGAAAATGATAGAGAAGTATGGAATGGAAATGGGACCAATAAATCTGGAATTCAGAATCGGTTCTATACTTTCGAACGCTACCAAACCGTTTTACTCTAATGTCATAACTTCCACTGTCACTCCGTTTGTAGGAGAGAAGGAATATCCTCAGGTTTGGATTGTAGGCGATTACTGCGGATGGAATCACGCAAACAGTCAGTTGCTGTATTCGGCTGCCGAAGACGACAACTACGAAGCTATGATTTACTTTGGTGAGAAAGCTGCCAATGGTTGGAAGCTTTGTGAAAAGGCTGATTGGAGCGTTAATTGGGGAGAAAACACTGCAATTGAAGCTGAAGCGAAATCTAGTGTACTGAAGCTTGAAGGAGGTGATATCAAGGCGTTCAGTCACAAGAGTTATCTGGTGAAATTCAACACTACTACTCTTACTCTTGAAATGAGTCAGGGATGTGATTCATGGGGCGTTGTAGGCGACTTCAATAGTTGGGGCGGTACTCCGGATGAGGTGATGACTTTAGCGAGTGAAACCAAGTATGGCAAGTTGCAGTATTACTTGACTGCTACCGTTAATTTGAAAGCTAACGACGGATGGAAGATACGTCCCGACGGAAAGTGGTCGAACGACCGTGGCCCGAGTGCGTTTAAGAAGATAGATGGCGCTAAAGATAAAGGTGACGGTAACTTTACTGTGACCGAAGACGGTACCTATACTATTAAATGGTTCTTCAATAAAGTAGATGCAAGTTTGGAGGTAGTCAAGAAATAATTTCTGTGCTTTGCAGCATTCATTGCTTAGCTTAGGCATTTAGCTGCTTAGCCTTTATATAAGATGGCTTACTTAGCATGTTAATTCGATATGCTGAGTAAGCTATCTTTTTATATACGTAGGTTATAGTTTGCGATTGATGGCGTATGCTTTCTTTCGTACTATAAAATAGGCGGTGCATACGGCAATGCCGGTAATGACCCACGAGAGCGGATATACAGACATCAGTACCTTGAAGTCGTGATATCGCGGACATACGGTGTAAACCCATAGCAGGCGCAGAAGGCATGTACCGAATATAGTAAGTATTGTAGGAGTCATGGAATATCCTAACCCACGCATGGTGGCTGCGCTTATCTCATAGCTGCTGGCTATGAACTGAAAGAGCAGAACATAGCTTATTCTGATAGCGGCATAGTGAATAACTTCGGGCTCAGAGGTGAATATCCCGATGAATGCTTCTTTCTGCCAGAATATTAAAATGTTCAGAATGCCGCAGCTTAATATACTCAGCAGCATGCTTTGGCGGTAAATCTTGTCGCAACGGTCTGTTTGTCCCGCACCGTAGTTCTGACTGACAAAGGCTACCGCGGCTTGGCCGAAGGCAGCGATGGCGAAGTAGCAGTAGTATTCAAAATTGAGTGCGGCAGCCGAACCTGCCATTGCATCGGAGCCAAAGCTGTTTACTGTAGCCAAGATGAATACGTTTGATACGGAAAATACCATTCCTTGCATTCCGGCTGGGAGTCCGATGCGGAGCATCTTTTTCAGTTCGGGACGTATGATGGATATTTTTTTCAGTTCTAGTTTGAAAGGGTCGCTTTCGTTCATCAGCAGATAAACTATGATGGCGGCGTTTACCACATTAGAGATGACAGTACTTATGGCAACGCCTGCTACTCCCATGCCGAATACTATGACCAGCAGCAGATTGAGCACTGTATTTACAATGCCGGCTACTATAAGACTGTAGAAGGGTCTTTTGGTATCTCCCATACTACGCAGGATGGCTGCGCCGAAGTTATAAATCATCATGAATGGCATGCCCAATGAGTATAGCCGGAGGTATAGAACTGCCAAGTCGAGCACATCGTGTGGCGTGTCGAGCGCTTCCAATAGAGGCCGGGCTATTATAATACCGAATAACAACAAGAACAAGCCGCTTACTATCGCTACTGTGGCTGCTGTATGGATGGCGTCTTTTATTCGCAAGGTATCTTTCTGACCTATGTAGTGGGCTATTACCACGTTGACGCCTACTGATATACCTACAAACAAGTTGATGATGAGGCTGATGATAAGTCCGTTGCTGCCTACTGCCGCTAAAGCTTGACTACTTGCGAATCGTCCTACTACAGCTACATCGACAGAATTGAACGATTGCTGTAGCGCACCGCTTCCCATTAGTGGTAGGGCAAATATCAGTATCTTACGGAAAAGTCCTCCGTTAAGCATGTCTATGCGTGTGCCTCCTTGCTTTTGAACTGTAACTTTATTTGCTTCTTCCTTTTGCATTATCCTTTTCCCCCTATTGAAGTGTATGAAAAACAGTTGCAAAGTTAGATAAAATCGGGCTTTTTCTCTAACTTTGCGCCCCGAATCATAAAAGGCGAAAAATAATGTTATTACCTTATTTAAATAAAGAGTTGATCGAGGCCGGATGCGATGAGGCTGGAAGAGGCTGTTTGGCTGGAGCTGTATATGCGGCGGCAGTCATTCTTCCCACCGATTATGTAAACGAGCGTCTTAACGATTCGAAGAAACTGACCGAACATCAACGCTATGCCCTGCGCGAAGAGATAGAGCGCGATGCTTTGGCATGGGCTGTAGGAGTGGTGCTGCCGGCAGAGATAGATAAGATTAATATATTGAACGCCTCGTTTTTGGCCATGCATAGAGCTATAGACCAATTATCTATTCGTCCGCAGCATTTGCTGATTGATGGCAATAGGTTTAATAAATATCATGATGTGCCGCATACTACGGTGGTAAAAGGCGACGGTAAATTCTTGTCGATAGCGGCGGCTTCTGTACTTGCCAAGACATATCGTGACGACTATATGAACAAGTTGCATGAGGAATATCCGATGTACGATTGGAAAGGGAACAAAGGTTATCCCACTAAAAAACATCGTGAGGCGATAGCTAAATATGGCACAACGCCTTATCACAGAATGACTTTCAATTTGTTGGGCGACGGACAATTGTCTTTCGACTTCTAATTACCACATTATAAGAAATGAACAGACTGTTAATAACCATATAATTATTAACAGCCTGTTCATTTTGTATTCAGCTTGCATTTTATGAAAAAGGGAAACACAAATAAGCTCGAAAAATACGTGAAAAAACAATGCGATGTTTCAAATAAAACATTGCGATGATTGATTTGAAACATTGCGATGGTTAAGACCGACCATCGCAATGTTTTTTTGAGAATTTAGAAGCGTAAAATTTCATATGAAAAAAAGGCATTATCTTTGCGCTACGTTTTTTTGTGATTAGTTATGATTCAGATTTCTCCCCAAACAGCTCGTTTTATTGCAGAGCATCGTCATGACGACGTGCGCATGTTATCTCTTAAGGCATCAAGATATCCCGATGTTGATATGGCTGAGGCTGTAGTGCAAATAGCAGGAAGGCAAATAGCAGAGAAGAAAGTGCCGCTCTTTGCCGAAACGGAAGGTATATTATATCCTCGTCATTTGTCGATGGAGCAATGTTCTTCTGAGCAGACTGCACGGTATAAGGCTACATTGGTAGGGGGAGAGACATTTGCCGATTTAACAGCTGGCTTTGGAGTAGACTGCTCGTTCTTGGCTCGCAACTTTAAGTGTGCCGATTATGTAGAACGGCAAGAGGTGTTATGCGATTTGGCTCGCAATAACTTCTCGGTGCTCGGGCTGAATCATATACGTGTGCATCAAGCCGACGGAATAGATTATTTGCAGCAGATGGATAAGGTGGACTGTTTGTTTCTCGACCCGGCTCGGCGCGATGGCAACGGAGGGAAGACTGTCGCCATCTCCGATTGCGAACCAGACGTTTGTCGGCTTGAACCGCTATTGGTAGAAAAGGGTGATGTAGTGATGGTAAAGCTATCGCCTATGCTCGATATGGCTTCGGCTTTAAACGATTTAAAGCACGTTCGTCAGGTACATGTGGTAGCTGTTAACAACGAGTGCAAAGAGTTGATAATTCTATTGAAAAAGCCGAATGAGGCAGAGAATTGCGTTGATAATGAGAAAACTATAGTTTGTGAACAGGTTGTTAATAACTCTGCGTCGCAACACTTTTCGTATACCTTGTCCGAAGAGAAAAATGCGGTCTGCACTATAGCCGATAAAGTGGGTACGTATCTCTATGAACCCGGAGCGGCATTGCTTAAAGCTGGACCTTATAAGCTTTTGTCGGCACGTTACGGAGTAGGGAAGCTTCATCCCAATAGTCACTTGTATACTTCCGCCCAAGCGGTAGATTTTCCCGGACGCTGTTTCCGTGTAATAGCTGTTTCCGGATTTGGAAAGAAAGAGTTGAAAGACTTTATGAAGGGGGTAGAGAAGGCTAACCTTACAATAAGAAATTTCCCCTCTTCTGTAGCCGAGCTTCGTAAGAAACTGAAACTAAAGGAGGGGGGAAACCTGTATCTTTTTGCCACGACCTTGGCCGATGGCGAAAAGGTTCTGATAAAATGCGAGAAAATGGTTTAAGCCATTTTTGCTTTGAAAGCCAAGGCGTACATGCGCATTTGCTTAATCATGGCAAGCAGTCCGTTGCTGCGTGTAGGCGAAAGATGTTCTTTCAATCCTATTTTCTCGATGAAGTATAAATCAGCGTTCAGGATTTCATCGGGAGTGTGACCGGAAAGTACCTTGATAAGCAATGTTACGATACCTTTTACTATAAGGGCGTCGCTTTCGGCCTGGAAGATAATTTTTCCGTCTATCAAGTCGGCCTGAAGCCATACTCGGCTTTGGCATCCGTCTATAAGGTTCTGTTCGTTCTTATATTTTTCGTCTATTGGTTCTTGTTCGCTTCCCAAGTCGATGAGCAGTTGGTACTTGTCCATCCAATCATCGAAATCGCTGAACTCTTCTACTATTTCGTCTTGAATTTCGTTAATCGTTTTCATATGTTCTTTTATATATTTAGTTCTCGTTATAGATTACAGTCATCACGGTTTGTCCTACAGCTTGCAGGGTTCCGCAGTCTATATTCTCAAGATTATCTTTTATGGTATGCCATGTAGGATTGAATCCGGTAGAGCTGTTCGGGTTGAAGTCGATTATGTCTACACACGGAATCTGTCGTAGTTGGTTTACGTATACATGGTCGTCGGTAACTTCTCCGCCATTTCCTTTTATGAAGATGTTGGTATATCCTAGCTGGTGTGCGGTGTTCCAAATCTTCTTCATCGCTTTATTGGCGGTGCGTCGGGTATATCCTTCGTAGTAGAACGTAGCGTTTTTACCGCCTACCATGTCAAGCAAGATGCCAAAGCGTGCTTTGTAATCGGCTACGTGCGGTATTCTTCCCCAGTATTGCGAACCTAAGCACCAAGTGTCTTCTTTGTGCGGACCTTGATAGAAGTCGGGAGTTCCGTTGTCTTCCGAGTCGAAGAATATGATATCAATACCTATTTCCGGCGATTGCTGTTGCAGGTTGCGGGCTATCTCAAGCAAAGCTCCTACGCCACTTGCTCCGTCGTTGGCTCCGTCTATTGGGGTGTGGTGATGAGCTTCCTCGCCAGCATCGGCATATTGGCGGGTATCCCAATGTGCGCAGAGCATAACTCTCTTATTGCTCTCCTCATTATATGCACCGATTATATTGCGCGATTTCAGTATCGTTCCGTCGTACGCTACCAAGTCGGCATATTGATTATATACTTTTGCGCCATATTTTTCGAGTTGTGCGGCAAGATAGTTTCCGCAGTTGCGATGCGCTGCAGTGTTTGGAACTCGTGGACCGAATTCTACCTGTGTTTTGATATGAGCGTATGCGCTGTCGGCATTAAATGCAGGTACATTCACTGTGTTCACTTTTGCCGCTTGTTCTTGCGCTTCGTTGTTTGTTTTCTTATTGTTTCCACATGCTGCCAATACAGTAAGGCAAAGCAGCATACTTGTGTGGAGATATTTTTTGAGTTGCATTGTTGATTTGTGTTTATATGCTTAAACCGTCTAAGATGGCGATGTAAGTGTTTATTGCTTCTTCTATTTCGTTTACCATGATATATTCGTCGGCAGTGTGCGAGCGCGAAGACTTTCCGGGGCCCATTTTTACTGAAGGGAATTTCATCAAGGCTTGATCGGATAGTGTAGGCGATCCGAACGGCGTCTTTCCTAAAGCGATAGCCTTTTGTACGAACGGATGCGATGCGTCGATGCGCGATGAGTTAAGGCGGAACGAGCGTGCCTTGGCCTCGCAACTGATGTGGGAACATATCTCATTAAACAAATCCTCGTTAGAATAGAATTCGTTGCTGCGTATGTCTACAACAAATGTACATAAGTCGGGAATTACATTATGCTGTGTGCCTGCGTTTATCTGTGTGACACTCATCTTTACGGGACCGAGCAAAGACGATTCTTTCGGGAACTGGAATGTGCGGAACCATTGAATATCGTCTATTACCTTATATATAGCATTCACGCCTTCGTTTCGTGCGGCATGTCCTGATTTGCCGTGCGCCGTTACGTCGAGCACCATAAGTCCTTTTTCTGCTATGGCAGGTTGCATTTCAGTCGGCTCTCCCACTATTCCCAATGTGATAGGAGGGAGCTGTGGCAGTACGCTTTCTATTCCGTTTTTGCCCGATACCTCTTCTTCGCACGAAGCTAAGAAGATAAGGTTATATTTCTGTTCAGTGGTACATAGATAGCGGAATACCTGAAAAAGCGAAACTACACTGGCTCCGGCATCGTTGCTTCCTAATCCGTATAGTTTGCCGTTTTCCATTTTCGGGGTGAATGGTTGCTTGCGCCATCCGCTTACCGCTTTAACCGTGTCTATGTGCGAATTGAGCAGGATAGTCGGCTTGTTTGTATCGAACATAGGGCTGATGCACCATATGTTATTGCCCGATCTTCCCGTCATGATACCGGTTTCTTCTATATAATTCTGCAAAAAATCAGCTGCCGCTTCTTCTTCCCTACTTATTGATGGTATTCCTATAAGCGAGTGAAGTAAAGTGAGAGCTTCGGATGTATAATAACCAGTGTCTAACATGAGATGTTTGTTTTTATTTATCTTGTGGCAAAGATACTTCCTTTTTCCCAAATTAAACTCTATCTTTGCGTAATTAAAATTATTGCGTCCCAGCATATTTACTTAAAAATGGAATAAACCTTTGTCGGTAACCATGAAATTGTTACACTGAAAATTGTAGGCAAATGTAGGTGCTCGATTTATGAAAATAATATCGTCATGGTAATGTGTTGTGGCTGTAATATGTTAAAAATAATAATTGATGAGTAATTCTTTATTATCCACTCTGATCTATAAGCAAGCAGAGCGTTATGGCGACAATGTCGTATTGAAGTATCGTGATTACGAAGCAGGACAATGGCTTCCTGTTAGTTGGAAACAGTTTGCTGAAAAAGTAAAGTTGGCTTCTAATGCTCTTGTGGCACTTGGAGTGGGAGCACAAGAAAATGTAGGTGTTTTTTCGCAGAATATGCCCGAATGCCTATATACGGACTTTGGAGCTTTCGGATGTAGAATAGTAACAATTCCTTTATATGCTACAAGCTCTGAAGCACAGGTTACTTACATCGTTGAAGATGCAAGTATCAGAGTATTGTTTGTAGGCGAACAATATCAGTATGATGTGGCTTTGCGCGTACTGGGATTATGTAATTCGTTGAAGCAGATTGTGATTTTCGATCCTAATGTGAAACGTGCGCCATCGGATACACAGTCTATTTATTATGATGAGTTCTTGAAATTGGGTGCGGACGGAAAGAATCAACAGGAAGTTGATAAACGTACACAGGAGTCAAGAACCGATGATTTAGCTAATATTCTTTATACTTCTGGAACAACAGGCGAGTCTAAGGGTGTTATGTTAAGACACTCTTGCTATGAGGCTGCGTTCTGGGGACATAATCAGCTTTTTGAAAAGCTGGGTCCTGAAGATGTGGTGATGAACTTCTTGCCGTACTCACATATATTTGAGCGCGCATGGACTTATTGGTGCTTGTCAAGAGGTTGTCAGCTTGCTGTAAACTTGCGCCCGCAAGATATTCAGAAGACTATCAAGGAAATTCGCCCTACTGCCATGTGTAGTGTTCCTCGTTTCTGGGAAAAGGTTTATGCCGGAGTGCTGGAAAAGATAAACGAGACTACCGGACTCAAGAAGAACTTGATGCTGGATGCCTTGAAGGTAGGTAAGGAGCATAATATCACTTATCTGATGAACGGCAAGACTCCGCCTGCATTGCTTCATCTGAAATATAAATTCTACGAGAAGACTATCTATAGCTTGCTTAAGAAGACTATCGGTATAGAAAATGGTAACTTGTTCCCTACAGCCGGAGCGGCTATACCTTTGGCGGTAGAAGAATTCGTTCATTCAGTGGGTATAGGTATGGTAGCCGGATACGGATTGACAGAAAGTACTGCCACTGTTTCGTGCGAATGGCCGGGACATCATCGTCTGGGATCGGTAGGAACATTGCTTCCTGGCGTAGAATTGAAGATTGGCGAAAACAATGAAATCTTGTTGCGCGGCGAAACAATCATAAAAGGATACTATAAAAAAGACGCAATAACAAAGGCTGCGTTTACAGAAGATGGATGGTTCCGCACAGGAGATGCCGGATATATGAAAGATGGATATCTGTATCTAACCGATAGAATCAAGGATTTGTTCAAGACATCTAACGGAAAATATATCGCTCCTCAGGCTATTGAGACTAAGTTGGTGGTAGACCGCTATATAGATCAGATATCTATTATCGCCGATCAGAGAAAATTCGTTTCGGCTCTTATAGTTCCTGATTATGCTCAGGTAGAGAAATATGCGGCCGAACATAAAATTTCTTATTCAAGCCGAGAAGATCTGTTGCAGAAACCTGAAATTATAGACTTGTTTAAGACGCGTATAGATACGCTTCAGCAGCAGTTTGCACACTATGAACAGATAAAACGCTTCACTTTATTACCTAAGCCGTTTAGCTTGGAGAAGGGCGAGCTGACTAATACATTGAAGATTCGTCGACCGGTGTTGCTGAAGAATTATGCGGCAGAGATAGAAAAGATGTATGCAGAGTAATGACTCTTAATAGAGTGATATCTGTAGATTTATTGAAAATATGTACTTTTGCAAACTGAATTGATTTTTAAATAATTCGTATGGTAACATTAGAACAACTGAAAGATATAAAAGAACGTACTGCAGCTTTGTATCGCTACTTGGATATAGAGAATAAGAAAGTACAAGTAGAAGAGGAGCAGCTCCGTACTCAAGTACCTGGCTTTTGGGATGACGCAAAGAAAGCAGAAGCACAGATGAAGAAAGTAAAGGCATTGCAAGGATGGATAGAAGGTTATGCCGAAGTCAAGACTTTGGCCGACGAGTTGGAACTGTCCTTCGATTTCTACAAAGATGAATTGATGACCGAAGCCGAAGTAGAAGAGGCTTACGATAAAGCTGTGAAAGCGGTAGAAGAGCTGGAACTGAAAAATATGTTGCGTTCCGAAGCTGATCAGATGGATTGTGTATTGAAAATCAATTCGGGTGCAGGTGGTACTGAAAGTCAGGACTGGGCTTCTATGTTGATGCGTATGTATATGCGCTGGGCCGAAACTAATGGATATAAGTTATCGGTATCGAACTTGCAGGAAGGCGATGAGGCTGGAATCAAGACTGTAACTATGAACGTTGAAGGTCCTTATGCTTATGGATATCTGAAAGGCGAGAATGGTGTGCATCGTTTGGTACGTGTGTCTCCGTATAATGCACAGGGTAAGCGAATGACTTCTTTTGCGTCGGTGTTTGTAACTCCGTTGGTTGACGATTCTATTGAAGTTACTGTAGAACCGGCTCGTTTGTCGTGGGATACATTCAGAAGCGGTGGTGCCGGTGGCCAGAACGTAAATAAGGTAGAATCTGGAGTCCGTCTGCGCTATCAGTATAAAGATCCGTATACTGGCGAGGAAGAAGAAATCTTGATTGAAAATACCGAAACGCGAGACCAACCTAAGAATAAAGAAAACGCTATGCGTCAGTTGCGCTCTATATTGTACGATAAGGAGTTGCAGCATCGTATGGAAGAGCAGGCTAAGGTGGAAGCCGGAAAGAAGAAAATCGAATGGGGATCGCAGATTAGAAGTTATGTGTTCGATGACCGTCGAGTAAAAGACCATCGTACTAACTTCCAAACTTCAGATGTAAACGGTGTGATGGATGGTAAGATAGATGGCTTTATCAAAGCTTACCTGATGGAATTCTCGGATAGCGAATCTTGAGAAACAAAAAGTTAAGACTATAGTTGGCTTGTCTAAAAATAATGTTTATTTTTGAGAATGTTTAATCTAAATGAATAGAACTATGGGCAAGAACAAGAATAAAAAGAACAATTCTCTTCAAGAAGAGAAGAAGGCTAACCGTCTTATAAAGAATATATGCATTGTATTGGTTATTTTGGCGGTGTTGATGATAGCGTTGGCACTGTATAATAGCTAAATTAAATATGGCACAAGAAATAGAACGAAAGTTTTTAGTGAAAGACCTGTCTTATAGAGACAGGTCTTTTTCTAATAGCCACGTTGTACAGGGATACATTTGTAGCGCCCGAGGACGTACCGTAAGGGTTCGTATCCGCGATGAGAAGGGATACCTTACTATAAAGGGGCCATCGAATGCGGCAGGAACGAGCCGGTATGAGTGGGAGCGTGAACTTCCTCTTTCTGAAGCGGAAGAGTTGATGAAACTATGTGAACCGGGCATGATTGACAAAATACGGTATTTGGTAAAAGCGGGAGATCATGTGTTCGAAGTTGACGAGTTTCACGGCGAGAACGAAGGCTTGGTTGTTGCCGAGGTAGAATTGGCATCAGAAGACGAACCTTTTGAACGTCCGTCTTTTTTAGGAGAAGAGGTGACCGGACAGGTTAAATATTACAATTCATTCCTGATGAAAGAGCCGTTCTGCACGTGGAACAAATAGCTATATGCTTCATGATAAATTATTAATAAGGTATATAACTCCGGCTATTAAGATGTAGTCGGAGTTTTTTTTAATCTATTTATGTCGAAGAAACAAATCATACAAGATGCCGATTTTGGACTGATTATTGTAGCTACCAGAAAGTTGGCCCGTAATATAACGATGAGAGTCAAAGCCGACGGACTTTATGTAACTACTCCGCCTTACAGCAGTCTGACATCTGTGCTTCGTGCCATAGCTCCATATAGAGAGCGCTTGCTGGAAAAGCGAGAAAAGGTGCAGCCCAAACCGTTTGATTGGGATTTTAAGATAGAGGCCGAATGCTTCCATTTGCGTTTGGTGCCCAGTCATCTCAAGAACTTCACGGTTAGGTTTGTAGACGATGAGGTAGAGATTGGTTGTCCAGAAAATACTGATTTTACATCTCAACGTGTTCAGAACTTGATTCGCAACGCCATTATGAGAGCGTTGAAAAAGAAAGCCGAAGAGTTTCTTCCTCCTCTTGTAGCGTTGTTGGCTTCTCGTTTCGGAATGAGTTTTCGTCAGGTAAAGATTTCTAAGGCTCGTACCCGGTGGGGTAGTTGCTCTACCGAAAGAAACATCAGTCTGTCTTTTTATTTGATGCTTGTGCCAGCACATCTCATGGATTATGTCATCTTGCACGAGTTGGCACATACTCGTGAAATGAATCACGGACCTCGCTTTTGGGAGTTGCTTAACGATATGACCGATGGAAACGCATTGGCACTAAGAAAAGAAATGAAAGAGTATCATCCGGTGTTTTAAATGTAATATGCAGAACGCTACATAAGCGTGTGGTATAGTAGGTTACGAGATTTTTCAGTATATTTGTGCCGATATTTTATAAATACCAACCTCTTAACCGATACGAATGAAAAATTTTAGATTCTTGAGTATGTTTAAAACATACGTCAACTCAAGTGTGTTGCTTATCGTAGCAACCGTTCTTGCGCTTTTTATCGCCAATTCTCCTGCTAGTGAGGCTTATTTCCAGTTTTGGAATCAGCCGGTTAGCTTGTCGATAGGAGGCTTTAACTTGTTTAGTCACGGAGGAGAAACGATGACTTTGATGGCTCTCATCAATGATTTTTTCATGGCTATATTCTTCTTATCGGTAGGTTTGGAGATAAAGCGTGAAATTTTGGTTGGCGAACTATCTTCTCCTAAAAATGCGTTGTTACCTCTTATCGGTGCTATGGGAGGTATGATTGTTCCGGTATTGGTGTTCTGGCTTTTCGCTCCGTCCGACCCTGTTTCTTTGCGTGGATTGGCAGTACCTATGGCTACTGATATAGCATTTTCTTTGGGTGTAATTTCTATTTTCGGCCGACGTGTACCTCTTGCGCTGAAAGTCTTCTTGGCTACATTGGCTGTGGCCGACGATTTAGGTGGAATCGTAGTGATTGCCACATGCTATGCGCAGCATATCGATGGCATCTATCTGCTTTATGCGGCATTGCTGGTTGTGCTGCTTATTGTAGGAAATATACGTGGCATGCGCTCTAAGACATTTTATCTAACGTTAGGATTGGCATTGTGGTATACCGTGCTTAATTCCGGAATTCATGCTACTATCGCCGGAGTTATATTGGCGTTCTGCATTCCTGCTACAATAAAATCTCCGGTAATGTTTGTAGAGCGCATCCGTGAGTGCCTTTCTGCTTTCCCGGTATCTATGGGCGAGAAGAGCAACTCGCGTGTGGTTATGCTTTCGCATGAGCAGATTGATAAATTGAAGCAGATAGAAACTGCGTCCGACTATGTTATTAGTCCGCTTCAGGATATGGAAGATAATCTTCATGGTCCGGTAAGCTTTGCTATCATACCGCTTTTCGCATTCGCAAATGCGGGTATCATGTTCCAAGGCATGGGCGTTGAAAGCCTTATTTCGGGAGTGGGACTTGCGGTAGTGGCAGGTTTGGTTATCGGAAAATTCATGGGCGTATTCTTGTTCTCGTGGGCTGCTATCCGTTTAGGCGCGGTTAAACTTCCTGCCGGATGTACCTGGGGAGCGTTTGCCAGCGTATGTATGTTGAGCGGAATTGGTTTTACTGTAGCTCTGTTCATTGCTGATTTGGCGTACGACTCTACAGATGCAGCGCAATTGGCTTTGCTAACCGATGCCAAGTTGGGTATTTTGGTTGGCTCGTTGCTGTCGGGATTAATTAGTATGGTTTTGCTCAACCTGACATTGCCCCGAAAAGAATAAAGGCGTAGTAGCGTTTACGATGTATTAAATAAATAAAGGCCGAATGTTGCGAAGAAGTAACACTCGGCCTTTAAAATTATTAGTCAGTACAGTATTTACAAAAGAATACAGAGTACAGCACTCCAGTGGCAGATAGCGCCAAGTAGTACGAAGATGTGCCAGATGCCATGATAATAGGGGCGTGAGTCGTGGCTGAAGAAATAAGTTCCCGAAGTATAGAAGAATCCTTCGGCCAGTATGAAAAGCAATGGCGTAATAGAAAGCTCGCTATATACCGGCTCGGCAATGAAGACCACCGACCATCCCATCACTAAATAAATAATGAGCGAAAGCCGAGGGTATTTGTTGATAGCTGTAATTTTGTAAAAAGCCCCGCCTATAACCGTAGCCCATAGAAGTCCGAAAACCGTCCATCCTAGCGCACCGCCAACAACTCCTATACATATAGGTGTATACGAAGCAGCAATCATGATATAGATGCCTATATGATCGAAGATACGCAGATGTCGTTTCCCCTCACCCGGCAGCCACCAATGATAAAGAGTACTGGCGGCAAACATCAAGAGCATGCCGCTTGTAAAAAAAGTTACCCCAAAAGCATGTTGCCAACTGGCACTATAGCCCAATTTTATAATGAGCCATGCCATACTCAATGTAAACACCACGCCCAGCAGATGAGTAGCGGTGTTAAACAGTTCTTCTTTAGTTCGTTTACGTATTGGATTATTCATGCAGCAAAGGTATGCATCTTGTTATAAAATTGCAAGAATAGCATCTTAAATGTATCTTTATTCTACTTTTAAGAACTATTCTTTCCTCAACGTCCTATCATTATGAAAGATGAAATCTCGTATTTATCAAGTTAAACCGAACCGCCAAATTCGATAACTCACATTAAAAAACTACTCCCTTCACCATAAAAGTTCTATACTTAGGCTAAGTATATAAAAACTCAG
>UMBZ01024794.1_pt1 | contig 92269 bp, 76 predicted proteins | sample 1964091 | NCBI WGS metagenome assembly UMBZ01 (sample SAMEA4835954, study PRJEB28245) | human gut metagenome | biome: gut microbiome; material: fecal sample | place: Denmark | collected 2008
ATCACTGAAATATATTTATTCTTATTTCGAACTCACGTTAATTACTTGCCTTACCGCACTGCTTTTGGCGGCGTGCCAAAATGAAACACCTGTAGAAAGGACGCACAGAGCGGAATTCAAACTTACATTGGCGGGAGAGATAGACCAACTCTACCTAAGCCGAGTTAATGATAATGGTTTTGCCGACGGCGACGTGATGGGAGTGTACGTGGTAGACTACGTAAGTCAGCAGCCAGGCAAATTGCAGGCATCAGGCAATAGGGGTACTAATGTTAAACATACTTTCGATGAACCCAACTTTAAATGGAATTCTTCTTACGATATATATTTCCGCGACGATAAGACTCCGGTAGATATCTATGGATATTATCCATACTCCGCAAATAATCCCGAAGACCCGGAAAACTATGCTTTCCAAGTACAGCACGACCAGCAGATTGCCGCTCACGATGGTCTACTGAGCGGTTATGAGCAGAGCGATTTCTTATGGGGAAAGGTAGCGAAGGTCTATGCTACAGAACACGTTATCCGCTTGCCTCTAAAGCATCGCCTTGGCAATGTATGTGTAAAGCTGAAAGAAGGCAAAGGCTTTTCGCAAGGCGAATGGGCGGAGCTTAAAAAGACGGTGATGGTGCTTAATACTACCACCGACGCATTGATAAACCTTTCTACCGGCGAGTGCACACCGCAAGGCGAAGCTAAAGAGGCAGGCATCTTGCCACACGAGCACGAAGGTGAGTACTGTGCCATTGTAGTGCCGCAAACGGTGGGGAGCGGCAAGACTCTTTTCTCTATTACTGTAGGAAGCGTGGCTTATAAGTTCTCTAAAGATGTAGCTACGGTGTACGAGGCTGGCAAAATGACCAACTTTACCATAGAAGTAAATAAGAAAGCCGCTACAGGCGACTATGAGTTCCGTCTTACTGGCGAGAGTATTACTCCATGGGAGGCAGACATTGCTTCGCACGAAGGAAATATGAAAGAGTATGTGGTGATTAATGTGCCTAAGGCAGGTACACTGAAAGAGTGCATCGCAGCGGCGGGCAAAGACTATACGCGTATACAGAGCCTAAAGATTACAGGACAAATAGATTTTGAAGACTTTGTCTTTATGAATGGCATGAAGAATCTATCTGCGCTGAATTTGAAAGAAGTTAAGATAATGAAAAGCGGTGATTTATATTACGAAGAGGATATGATACCGATAGCTGCCTTTGACAATGGGGTAAATAGTAATGGTTATGTTCCACGTATTTATAATTTAGTATTACCTGATAATTTAAGGGCTATAGGTCCTAGAGCTTTTCAACGACAACCTCTGAAAGGTTCTTTAATTATTCCAGAAGGAGTGAAAGAAATAGGAGAAGGTGCATTTTGGGACTGTAATAATTTAACGGGAACACTATCATTGCCTTCTACATTAGAGATAATTGGGGAGCTATCCTTTAGCGCGTGTGGATTTACTTGCGAATTATTATTGCCTCAGAATTTAAACAAGATAGAAGAAAAAGCCTTCTTTAATTGCTATGGTCTTTATGGAAATCTTATTTTACCTGAAGGATTGTCGAAAATAGAAAGTGGTGTATTTTGTAATTGCAAAAATCTGACTGGAAATTTGATAATTCCTCAGAATGTAAAAGAGATAAAGAGTGATGCATTCAATTATTGCTCCGGATTGAATGGAAGATTAACACTTTCTGAAGGATTGGAATATATAGGACTTCAAGCTTTTTATTGTTGTAATTTTAGAGGACCATTGATTTTTCCGTCCACACTGAAAGGTATAGGCGATAATGCTTTCTCATATAATATGTTCTCCGGAGAATTAAAGTTACCTTCTTCATTGCAGGAATTAGGCTCTGGTGCTTTCGCTTGTTGTTCTCATATTATCGGCACATTAGAAATCCCTGAGAATATAACAGCTATCAAGGAACAGGCGTTTTTGGGTTGTAGCAGTATAGAAAAAATTGTTTTACCTTCTAAAATTGATGTAATTAAGTCTGGTGCGTTTCAGAATTGCTATGGCTTAGGAAGCATTGTCTGCAATGCAGTAAATCCGCCTTATGTAGAAAGCGGAGCTTTCGATGGCGTTTCTAAAAGTAATGTTGTAGTAGAGGTGCCCGAAGCGTCTTTGGCGTCTTATCGCACAGCTTCCGGATGGAGTGATTTCAAGAAAATTGTGGCGCATCATGAATTGATATGTAGTCCTGACTCGGTAGTGGCGCTCAATGCATCACTGCAGAAAAAGTTAGTTATTAATGCCGAAAGCGATTGGGAAGTAGAAGAATGCCCATCATGGTGTCATTTGGATAAGACTTCCGGTTCTAAGAAAACCGAAGTAACGCTTACTATAGATGCACTTGCCAAGGGACAAGAACCTCGTGAAGACGATATCGTATTTGTTCTGAAAGATAAAGGCTATACCACCAGCTGCGGCGTATCGCAATGCAGTTATGATTATGACGAAGACGAAGTTATTACCCTGCAGAAAGCTACTCGTGGAAATGGCGTGAACTTGGTATTCTTGGGCGATGGATATAATAATAAAGATATAGCAAACGGCACATACCTGAAAGATATGAAGCAGCAGATGGAATACTTCTTCGGTGTAGAGCCTTATACTACTTATCGAGATTATTTCAATGTATATACAGCCATTGCCTTGAGTCAGGAAAGCGGTGTGGGTACTGTGAATACGCTTTGCGATAATAAGTTCGAAACTACGTTTACAGGTGGAGCGTCTTTGCAGTGCAATACTAATGATGTATTTAAGTATGCTCTGCGTATGCCTACCGTAAACAGTGGTAATCTTAACCAAACGCTTATAGTTCTTACCCCTAACACTACAGATTATGGCGGCGTAACAAGTATGTGGGCAGATGGTTCTGCTATCGCCATCACTCCAAAGAGCGCCGATGATTATCCGTACGACTCACGCGGCATTGTGCAGCACGAAGCCGGTGGTCATGGCTTTGGTAAGTTGGGCGATGAGTATATCTATCACAATGCGTTTATCTCAAGTTGCCAATGTTTTTGCTGTCCTCACGAAGCAGAGTTTAACGCTGCTAAAGCCAATGGTTGGTACGAGAACTTGTCGCTTACTGGTAAGATGCACGAAGTGCCTTGGTCGCACCTTATCTTTAACGATAAGTATAGCGCGGTGGTAGATATATACGAAGGCGGATTTATGCACTCTCGTGGCGTGTTCCGCTCAGAACTGAATAGCTGTATGAACAATAATATCCCTTACTTCAGCACCATCAGTCGCGAAGCCATAGTGAAACGCATCAAGCAATATGCCGGCGAAACATATTCGTTCGATGAGTTTGTTAAGAACGATAACCCTAACCCCGGCAGTCGCTCTACTCGCTATAATGTAGCGCCATGGAACAAACTCAGCGATAAGCCAGCTCCAAACCACAGTCAGCCTATCATTCATAAAGGCTCTCCTAAGTTTTGAGAAAGCTAAAACAATTATTTAATTACGGACCAATTTAAACCATTATGAAACAAGTAATAAGTAAAGCCATACATACATTAATTCCGTCCGGCATAAGCATAATGCTGGTAGGGCTTATGGCTTTCCCATCGTGCACAAGCCACAATCTGCAGTCGGATAGCGAAGACATGGATATAATGAAATTCCATGTGCTTCATCCCGATGCGGCAGGTTCTCGCGCCACAGAAACCGGATTCGAAAATAACGACCGTATAGGTCTCTTCGTGACAGAAGAAAAATCACTGCTACAGATAGGCGGCAACTACGTAAACAATGCCAAGCTTACATATACCGCACCCGATTGGAAAACAGAAACACCCGTGTATTGGAATAACGGAACATACGATGTTTACGCCTATGCACCCTACAGTCAGTCTATCAATTCCATTTCCGACTATCAGTTTAGCGTGGCATTAGATCAGACTTCGCAAGGATATAATGAAAGCGATTTCTTATTCGCCTCGGCAAAGTCGCAAACCGCTTCTGCAGCAGGTGTGCCTTTGCAGTTCAGGCACTGCATGAGTAGGGTATGCATCCGCTTGGTTAAAGGCCGCGATTACGATGGCGATTTGCCCGACGACGCTAAAGTCTATATTCATAACACCGTGCCTCAGGCTACTATAGACCTCAGTGCCGGAATAGCTACAAAATATATGTACGGACGCGAAGCCACCATCATCGCACGCAACGAAGGAAATCATAAGTTTGGTGCCATATTGGTTCCGCAGCGTATAGACCGCCGTCGCCCACTGTTCGAAGTGGTAATGAATGGAGTAGCGTATCTGGTAGAAGATAACTTCGTATTCCGTATGGGCATGTGCCACACCATATCGCTTGTTATCTCTAAAGCTCCAGAGCAAGTAAAGATAGAAATAGGCGGAGAAATAGAGAACTGGAACAAAGAACAATAACATTTAATACTTAAAGATATGAAAAAACAGAATTTATTCGGCTCATTATTGGCAGCTTGTCTCATGGCATCTTGTTCTTCTGGCAGCTCGGACGAAATCATTCCGTCGGCACCGGAGAAACCGGCAGAGAAACTTCCTATTACCCTTACAACTCAGTTGAGCCGCATTACAGATAATTCGTTCGATAGCGGAGATAAGATAGGCGTTTATGTGGTGAACTATTCCGGCGGAACTGCCGGCACGCTGAAAAACAGCGGAAATCATGTAAACAACATGGGCTTTACTTACTCAGGCACATGGAATCCGGATGCACCTATCTATTGGGCAGATAATTCTACTCATGCCGATTTCTACGTTTATCATCCGTACGTAAGCAGCGTAGCCGATGTAACAAAGTTGGCGTTTACAGCCATGGATAATCAGTCGGCCGAATCAGATTATAAGAAGAGCGACTTTGTTTACGGCAAGACAGCTAACGTAGCGCCCACAGCCGAAGCCGTAAAAGTAATGACTTCGCACATGATGAGTAATATGCACATCACCGTGAAGCCCGGAAACGGTTTCACCGCTGAATCATTGAAAGCAGCCGATGTAAAGGTAGCCGTAAACGGCCTTAAGACTAACGCCACTATCAATTTGTCTACCGGCACCATCAGCGCCACAGGCGATGCAAAGACTTGCACTCCATGGCTCTCTGGCGAAACATATAAACTCTTGGTAGTGCCTCAAACCGTAGAAAGCACTCAGCTTATCACCGTAACAATAGATGGCAAGCCATATAACCTCACCAAGGCTTTCACCTTCGAAAAGGGTAAGGTATATAATTGTCCGGTAGTAGTCACCAAGACTAACAACGGCATCAACGTAGGCATCAATCCATGGGAAACCGATGGCGAAGACCACGGTGGTACTGCGGAGTAATAGCTATTTTGTATCATAATTAATATCACCTGAAAATAGCGGACTGAAAGCCCAACGAGTCAACAGCCCGCTATTTTCATAAGGTAATAACACCTTAGTATTCAGGCTTAACACGATTAGAAAATGAGATGTATAATCGTTTATTCGTTTTAATTTTATACTTTTGTGTAAAACATGTATTTAGCACAATAAAATTGAAGCATTATGAAATATCCGGTTGGCATACAGACATTCGAAAAGATAATTGAAGGAGAGTTTGTCTATGTTGATAAAACAGATTTGGTATATTCTTTGGTGAAGGAAGGACAAATATATTTCTTGAGCCGTCCCCGACGCTTCGGAAAAAGTCTGTTGCTCTCTACGCTTCGAGCTTATTTCGAAGGCAAAAAGAATCTGTTCGCAGGTCTAAAGATTGATGCTTTAGAGTACGACTGGCACGTTCATAAGGTATTTCATTTCGATTTTAATGGCACTAATTTTTCGGAGCCTAACGCTCTGAACATGAAAATCGAAGGCTATCTGCACGATTGGGAAAAAGAATACGGAATAACTCCGGAGGTCGATTTTAATTTGGGTTCTCGTTTCAACCGCATCCTACAAGCCGCTGCCGAACATACAGGACGAGGCGCTGTAGTCTTAGTCGATGAGTACGACAAACCACTGCTCGATGTACTTGAGAAAGACCCTGAGTTATTGGAGCAGAATCGTGAAATTCTTAAATCGTTCTATTCAGTATTCAAACAAGCCGATGCTTCACTCCGTTTCGTCTTCCTTACTGGTGTTACAAAATTCTCGCAAGTAAGCGTGTTCAGTGGTTTCAACCAGCCGCTTGATATCAGCATGACCGAGAAGTTTGAAGCTCTCTGTGGTATTACTGAAGAAGAATTACATACACAGTTTGCTGAACCAATCCGCAAAATGGCGGAATCTGATGGATGCACAGAAGAAGAAATTCGTCAGAAACTGAAACGTCATTATGACGGTTATCATTTCAGCAAGAATATGGCTGATATCTACAATCCGTTCAGCCTCTTGAATGCCTTTTATAATAATGATGTCCGCGATTATTGGTTTGCCAGCGGAACGCCTTCTTACTTGATTCGCTTGATGAATCATTTTCATGAGGGCATTGATGAACTTACCAATAAATTCTATCTTCCGGATGAGTTCATCAACTATAAAGCCGATGTGGAATATCCATTGCCGATGATTTATCAAAGCGGATATCTTACTATTAAGGATTACGATAAGGAATCGAATCTTTTCTTGCTCGACTTCCCAAACAATGAAGTAAAGAGCGGCTTCTTGGCTATGGTTGCCACAAATTATCTACAGTGCACTACTCCAATGGAGTCTTGGATGGTTAAGGCTGTGTTTGCATTACGCCGTGGTCAGTTGGAAGAGTTCCGTAAAATGCTGACTTCCTTCTTAGCGAGCATTCCTTATTCTATGCGTCGCAAGGAAAACGAGCGCGAACGTGAGCGTTACTTCCACTACACCTTCTATTTGCTTCTTCGCCTGATGAGCGTTTATACTGTCCTAACGGAAAAAGAACAGAGCGAAGGAAGAGTGGACTGCATTGTAGAGACTACTAAATACGTGTATATTTTCGAATTTAAATTAGACGGTACCGCCGCCGAAGCCTTGCAGCAGATTGATACGAAGGGTTACGCTCGTCCGTACGAAGCGGATGCTCGCCAAGTATATAAGATAGGTGTAAACTTCTCTTCCGAAACCGGAACTATAGAAGAATGGGAGAGTAAGTGAAGGCGTTTTTCAATATTAATGCTTACTTTTGCGCCGAATTACTCTAAGAACTTATGGGAATAGTTACTTTTATAAAGAAATGGACACTGTTGTGTGCCCTTTTGTTCGGAACAATCGTATATCTGCTGTTTTCTGAAATACCCGTGTTGCAACCTATCGGATATGCCGTGGGACCTTGGTGCGTAGATCTTGTGCCGTATGTTATCTTCGCCCTGCTCTACGTAACATTCTGCAAAATCGATATGGAGAATATGCGCCCACGCACTTGGCACTTCCTGCTGCAATCAATAAGAACAGCGCTTTCCGCACTCTTCGTACTACTTATCTACCTGTTTGGTGATGCCAACGCAGATGCCAAGGTAGTACTAGAAGGATGCTTCATTTGTTTTATATGTCCCACAGCGGCAGCGGCGGCAGTAGTTAGCGAAAAACTCGGCGGCAGTATCGCTTCGTTAACCGTTTATACGCTGATAGCCAACATTGTGACGAGCATAATCATACCGTTCTTCTTCCCGATGGTAGAGAAAGGCACTGACATCACCTTCCTTTTCGCTTTCTTCATGATTCTGAAGCGAGTAGTATCCGTGCTGCTTCTTCCGTTGTGCCTGGCCTTGCTTACACGTCGCTATTTGCCAAAGCTTGCGGCTCAGATAAAGAGATTCAAAAATCTGGCTTTCTATATGTGGGCGTTTAATCTTACAATAGTTACTGGCATGACCGTGCATAACATTATGGAAGCCCAAGTAGGTGGTTGGACTCTCGCACTTCTTGTTATTCTTCCGCTTTTCATCACTCTCATACAGTTTAGTATAGGCAAGTGGGTAGGAGGTTTCTACGGCGAAAGAGTTAGTGCCGGACAGGCTCTTGGTCAGAAGAATACTATAGTAGGTATATGGCTCACCGTAACTTTCCTGAATCCTGTGGCCGCCGTAGCACCAGGCGCATACGTGCTTTGGCAGAATCTGGTTAACTCATGGCAGATTTGGTGCAAAGAGAAGTATGGTTATTTGAAATGGTAACTGTGTAATCAGTAAAATTCATAAACACAACTCCAATCATAAAATTGGCGAATGAAAGAATGCGATAAGTCGAACAACTTATCGCATTCTTTCGTTTGAAACATCGCATTCTTTCACTCAACTCATCGAATTCTTTTAATTTTTCATCGCAATGTTTTCTCACCCCATTCAGAAGGTATTGTAGAGCCGATTTTTTATGATAACTTACATGCCAAAACTTGTGGGAGGGAGGGAACGCTATTATTTGGTTAGTAAAACAATGTAACAAGTAAGAAAGGCCGCTTTTTATTCAAAATCTCCCATTAACCATTTTAGGGCATTAATTCTTTTGATGCCATTGTAATCGGCTGTAGGGTCTTCGTCTAGAGTAAGTATAAACTTAGGATATTGGTCGTTTATTTGTTGCAAAGAAGCCAATTCACGTTTTAAGGTAGCTTCGTCTCTAACGGTAGCCGCTACTTGATAATACGTGATGTCATTTTCATCAATTGCAACGAAATCAACTTCTAAGTCATCCACCTTTCCGATATATACTTTCTTCTGGCGATGAAGCAATTCCAGATAAACTATGTTCTCTAAGATGCGGCCTGCATCGAAAGAGCGTGAACCCAGAAGCATTCTTCTCAAGCCTATATCTACAAGATAATACTTGCCTAGCGTTTTAAGTAATTGCTTGCCCTTTATGTTGAATCTTTTGGCCTCGTACACGAAGAAAGTTTCGCAAAGAGATGTCAGGTATCGTTCTACTGTTTTCTGATCAATTTTTCTGCCGTCGGCTGTCATGATATCAGCAATGCGCTTGGTAGATAACATGTTGCCTATATTATCAGCCGTGAAACGGATAACACTTTCCAGCATCATTACATCAGACAGTTTCTTTCTGCTCATTATGTCTTTCACTACAATGGTGTTATATAAGCCATTTAGGTAGTCGCTGATTTCTGATGCGGTGTCTAACTCAAGAGTGTAAGGGAAACTGCTTCTTGTGATGTAATCCATATAAACCTTGGGGAGATTGTCGGTCTCGCCAACGCCTTCTACATACTCTCTAAATGAAAGCGGAAGCATGGCGATTTCTACATATCTTCCTGATAACAATGTGGCTATTTCGCTTGATAACATATAGGCGTTCGACCCCGTAATATAAAGATCTACCGTTGGCTTCAAGTTGAGACTGTTTATTATGTCAGGGAAATTCTCTACATGCTGTATTTCGTCAAAGAAGAAATAAGTCATTTTATCTTGAAGTATCAATGGCTTGATATAAGAGTATAGACGGTGCGGATCACGAAGCTCATAGAAATCGTAATCTTCAAAGTTTAGATAGATGATTTGATTATCGTTTACACCTTGCGCTTTAAGCCAGTCACGATAAATCTCCATTATTGTTGACTTACCGCAACGACGAATGCCTGTTATCACTTTTATAAGTTTCTTGTCTTTAAAGGCAATTAGCTTATTAAGGTATTCTGTTCTTTCTATTCGTTTCATATCACTTTATTATTCTCTGGTTCTATATTTGCTGCTAATATACGATTTTTTTAGGCATGAGCGTCCTAAAACTTCAGTAAATAAGAAAGTTTTAGGACTCTATGCCTAAAACTCCTAAAAAATGGAAAGTTTTAGGATTCTATGCCTAAAACTTTTTGCACCGACAATGGCGCATCGAATTACTAAATAATTGAAAATTATTCGACGTAAGGGACGGCTTTTTTAATTTTATTACTACTTTAGTCGAGTCTGACGAAGATTCATAAACTTTTATCTGCAACACTAAGTTAAGTGAATCTTCTGATATGGCCCCCTCATTTTAATTGTATAGTTTTAAAAGTGTTGCGTAATTAAGTATTTAAAAGCAAAATGAATCCATTCTTTAAAACCGGTTTGTTTGGATTATCATTGGCAAGTATGATTTTAGCGTCATGCTCGTCGGTTAAGACCATTAAGGCAGACTATGATGTAGTGCCTTCTCCACTTGAAGTTCTTGAAACCAATCAGTCAGCTTTCCTGCTGAAAAATGGCGTTTCTGTTTATTACCCCAAAGGTAATGAAATGATGAAAAGAAATGCCGAGTTCCTTGCTTCGTATATTAAGGAACAGACTGGCATCGACCTTAAAATACAGGAAGGAGACGACGCTGACAATGGAATTCTCTTGAAGTTAGGACTGGAAGCTGAAAATCCTGAGGCATATAAACTTAATATAAAGAACGACAAAATAGTTATAAGCTCGCCTACAGAAGCAGGTGTGTTTTATGGTATTCAGACACTGCGCAAGGCTGTATCAGTGCACGAAGGCTCCAACATTGAATTGCCATCGGCAGAAATATTCGACTATCCAAGATTCAGCTATCGTGGTATGATGCTTGACGTAGGTCGTCATTTCTTTACGATGGATGAAATAAAAACATATATTGATATACTTGCTCTTCATAATATCAACCGTTTCCATTGGCATCTGTCTGAAGACCAGGGATGGCGTATCGAGATTAAGAAATATCCGAAGTTGACTGAAGTAGGAGCTTATCGTAAGGAAACTGTTATAGGACATAATTCGGGCAAGTACGACGGTAAGCCTTACGGTGGTTTCTATACACAGGAGCAGGCAAAAGAAATTGTAGAATACGCTGCCCAGAGATATATCACTGTTATTCCTGAAATTGACTTGCCGGGACATATGCTTGGTGCTTTAGCTGCATATCCTGAACTGGGATGTACGGGCGGTCCGTATGAAGTGTGGACTCGGTGGGGTATATCGGACAATGTTTTATGCGCCGGAAACGACAAGACTATTGAGTTTATACAAGATGTATTGTCTGAAATTATAGATATATTCCCGTCGGAATACATTCATGTAGGAGGTGACGAATGTCCGAAAACCCAATGGGAGAAATGTCCTAAGTGTCAGGCCAAAATAAAGCAGTTAGGTTTGAAGAGTGATGCTAAACATACTAAGGAAGAGCGTCTTCAGAGCTATGTTATCAATGCAGCCGAGAAATTCCTTAACTCAAAAGGTCGTCAGATGATAGGTTGGGATGAAACTCTTGAAGGCGGATTGGCTCCGAATGCTACAGTTATGTCATGGCGTGGTGAAGGTGGTGGAATTGAAGCTGCCAAACAGAAGCATGATGTTGTTATGACTCCTAATACATACTTGTATTTCGACTATTATCAGTCGAAGGATACTGACAACGAGCCTCTCGCTATTGGCGGTTATCTTCCTGTAGAGCGTGTATATAGCTATGAGCCGATGCCTTCTTCTCTTACTCCTGAAGAACAGAAATATATAATCGGTGTTCAGGCTAATCTTTGGACAGAGTATGTTCCCGAATTCAGTCAGGCAGAGTATATGGTTCTTCCTCGTATGGCAGCTCTCTGTGAGTCGCAGTGGTGTGCGCCCGATAAGAAAAACTATGATGAGTTCCTTAAGAGACTTGTAAGACTTGTTGATATTTACAAGCTTAAGGGTTGGAATTACGCGAAACATATTTTTGATGTTATGCTTGCTCTGACTCCGGATACTGAAAACGGTACACTCGATGCTTCTGTTCGTACCATAGATAATGCGCCTGTTTATTATACTCTTGATGGTACAGAGCCTACAGAGAAATCTCAGAAATACACGGAAGTAGTTAAGATAAACGAGCCTTGCATTTTGAGAACTGTGGCGATACGCCCTAATGGAAAGTCGCATGTTACCACAGATACAATTTCATTCAGCAAATCGTCTATGAAGCCTATCACAATGCTTCAGCCTATAAATAAACAATATAGATATGCGGGCGAATCTGTTCTTGTGGATGGATTGAACGGTAATATGAACTATAAGACAGGTCGCTGGTTGGGATTCTACAAGAACGATTTGGAAGCTGTAATCGACCTGAAAGAAGCTACAGAAGTTTCTTCTTTCACAATGCGCTCATTAGTAGAAAAAGGTGACTGGATTTTCGGAACAAGAGGTATCACCGTTTCTGTTTCTGACGATAATAAGACCTTTAAGGAAGTGGCTTCAGAGTCTTATCCGGCAATGAAAGAAACAGATCTGAACAAGATTTACGTTCATAACTTGAAATTCTCTCCTGTAAAGACTCGTTATGTAAAGGTGAAAGCGTTGACAGAGCACAGCATCCCTTCATGGCACGGCGGAAAAGGAAGCCCAGCCTTCTTGTTTGTTGACGAACTTACTATTGAGTAATACTGATATTTTTAGAAAGTAAAAGAGCGACCTTCGGACCGCTCTTTTTTGTGCTTATTTACCTTTGCTATACACTCTTTCAATAAGTACTCCGGTGCTGTCGGGAGTGCGTCCGCCTAGCAGGTGAAGGTAAGAAACCCCGTGCTCGGTGCGGTTATTGCATTTAATGGTGTGTCGCTTCTTTTTATCTACCCATACTGTAGCGTTTTTGTTTTCTTCCCACTTCACCACTACATCATGCCAGCGATTGTCATTTATCCCTAAATCTTTTCGGCTGATGGAAACGACGTATAATCCTTCGGCGGAAGACACGCTGTCTGTGGGGTTAAACCAACGGTCGTTAAGTATCAGTCGGATTGGTTTGGAGTCTTTCTGCAACTTGATGCGCACGCCAACTTCACCGTTTCGTGTGGCAGGGAAGTTCCATAAAGCTCCATCTGTATCATCTAAGAGCGAATCGTTGGGAGTATATCCTATGCGCATAACTTTGCGTTGCGGATTATCGGGATGGCTTATCAGCAAAGGGGCTTCCTGACGGTTGTAGCAGCAGTGCCCCACAATACCTTTATAATAACGGAATGCCGACCAATTAGTCAATCCTTCGCTGAAGTCGCACGCTCTTTCTTTTTCGTAGAGCCACTTCACATCAAAAAGAAGCAACTTGCGGCATAGCTTGTGTTGTCCGGCAGAAACGAGTACTTTGCCAGGAGCTACTTCTACCGCCTGCACCTGATGCACGCTTTTATCTTCGCCCGGACGCGTAGTGCCAAAGTTGCTTGAGTTTCGCTCGTCATTAAGCAACAGCTCGCGGAAACCTGTCCATGTTTTTCCGTCGTCTTCTGAGATAGCCACATGCAGAGCATCGCGATTTGTAAACACATCATCCCACACTCCGTTGGCAGTAGGCAGTTCGGGTAGGGGCGTAGTGTTGCACCAAAAGAACAGCAGTCTGCCGTCGGAAAGTCTGTGCAATGTAGGCATGGTGATTGTTCCATAGAAAGGCGAAGGAGTAGCTTCGCTCCAAGTCTCACCGCCATCCGAAGAGAACGCTTGATAATGCTTGTCTTGTGCAGTTCGCATTATCATCCATAGCCGTCCGTCGTTAAGCTCTACGATAGTAGGCTCTACTGCGCCGTGATTCCATCTTACCCCCTGATGAAATCCACCCTTTACATGAGGAGGCGCCGTAACTTTGCTGGAAGCTTTCCATGTGCGTCCATCATCGTCTGAATAATAAACAAAAGAACCGCTGCGGTCGGTACGGTGAGCGCCCGAGATTATTCGTTTGCCATTCCGGATAAAGATAGGTGGCTTATTCATAATGCCCGCTTCGTTATCTATAACCGTGATGGTACGTCCGCCGTTCAGTCCGCCTTCGGTGCGCATGGCATATACCTTATTATTTACGCAGAACAGACGGATGTATTCTCCGCTTACGGGCGAGCATTGATCGGCGTAAGTCAACTCATACGGTAGATATACCTTCTTCCAAGTAAATCCGTTGTCGCGGCTCGACAAGTAAAGCGGCTTGTTCTCTTCCGGGTGAGCACCGTAATTATAATGTCTTATTTCTCCGTCGCTCATGCGTGACAAGCCGATGAAAGCATCGGAAGGAGCAACGCCTGTAATGCGAGGAGCCGACAGACTATCCAAATTATTTTGGGCAGCGGCAGGCAGTTGCAATGACAGAACGCCGGCCATGCTTATGCAGAATAAGTATTTGTTCATTTTGAATTATTATAGTTTAATGTTTTTCTATTATTTATTGTAGAGGAATTCGTTGATAAGATGTCTGATTGCCGCCTTAGGGTGATGCCAAATCATGCGAGGTCCGGCATAGCGCATAGCTTGACATATCCGTTCACGCATCGCCGGCTTGTAACAGTGGATGGGGCATTTCTTGCAAGTAGGCTTTTTCTCGCCGAACTTGCAGTGCTCTAGTCGGGCATACGCATAATCCAATAATGCCGAGCAGTCATCGCAAAGTCCTGCATGACAATGCTTCTTGCCATGACAGTAAATCTTTATCATCTGAAAAATTGTATCTTTCTCTTGTTCTATGCGTGTCATTGATAACTTTTAAATCAGTTTATTCATAGCGAAGTATTTCCATAATGGAGCTGCCATCATCGCTTGATGGAACTCGTCGTTTTTCAGCATACGTAATACTTCGTCCTTATCTAAAAGAACGATCTTGATATCTTCTGAATCTTCGAGATGCTGTGTAGATATTTTCTCTACGCCTACGGCAAGGTAAGTGTGGCTATAGTTGGTACAAGCTCCGGCATTGGGGCTGATGGTCATAAGCTTCGACCATTCGCCTCCGGAGTAACCGGTTTCTTCATATAACTCGCGCTTGGCGGCATCCATCGGGTCTTCGCCTTTTTCTACGCATCCGGCGGGAATTTCTATTCCGGTATAATGCTGGGCGTGGCGGTACTGGCGTTCCATAAGGAACTTGCCGTCTTTTGTAATAGCTATTACATTGCAGAACTCTGGATACTCCAGCACATAAAAGTCATGAATCTCCGCACCAGTAGGTAGTTTAACATGATCGCGTCTCGCCGTAAGCCAAGGACGCTTAAAAAGATATTCGCTGTCTATTACCTCCCATGCCATGGGGTCTTTATCTTGTTTGTTCATATTGGTCATAATTATAAATTCTAAATAGCAATATATGCTATTGTTTCTTTTCTATTTCGTAAAGATATAAAATATACCGATAAACTATGGAATTCTGTCGTTTTTTAATGAATACTCGCAAGTTGTCGGTGTAATTTATTAGCTTTGTAATCAGTTGGGAAAGTACTTATAAACCTAATACATTAATAAGTTTGTTTACTATGAAGAGATACTTCGCTATACTTGCATTTGCCCTTTGTTGCGTAGGTATATTGAAAGGACAAACCACAGCAGATTCTTTGACAATTGTTTCCGCAAAATGGGAGGTGACACATTCTCAAAAGGGAATAGTGTGCAAAAGCGTGTCTTTACCTATGCTTTATAATTGCCCGCAAGTAATTAATATGATAGAGATTGACCTTGGCAAAGGAATGAAAGCAAGAGTCGGCATATCTGAAGGAATGAAAAGGACAAGCTTTATAGCCGCTGAACATCACGCACTTGCTGCCATTAATGGCTCTTATTTTAATATGAAGCAAGGCAATTCTGTCTGCTTTCTGAAAAGGGATGGACTTGTGATTGACACTACTGCAATAGGCGAATTTAATCTGCGTGTTACGGGAGCTATCTATGAACGAAAAGGAAAGCTAAAGTTGATTCCGTGGAGCAGAGAAATCGAGAAAAAATATAAACGTAAACGTGGAACGGTGTTGGCATCAGGGCCGTTGTTGTTAGAGAACGGCAAGGCGTGCGACTGGAGCCGATGCGAAGAGAATTTCATCCAAACCAAGCATCCACGCAGTGCTGTCTGCACTACTAAGGACGGAAAGATTCTGTTGGTAACGGTAAACGGACGTTTCCGCGGTCGTGCCGAAGGGATAAATATCCCAGAGTTAGCACATCTGCTTAGAATGTTAGGCGGAAAGAACGCACTGAATCTCGATGGCGGTGGCTCTACAACATTATGGTTATCGGGAGCACCGGATAACGGCATCGTAAATTACCCTTGCGACAACAGAAGTTTCGATCATGCCGGAGAACGCCGAGTGCCGAATATCGTTTATATTTATAAGTAATCTTATCACTTGTTGGTCATTTCCTGGTCTGATTCTGCCGCCATCAACGCCTGTTCTTCGGGCATTGCGTAAGTCTTGCCAATGTGAGGCATCGGAGCTGTTGACGCATCTATCTCTCCACGCAACCGTTCTTTAAGTTTGGTGTTTCTTTTAGTCACCGTCAAGTTACGTATGGCATAGGCGAGGGCTTTAGGCTGACCGATGAGCACGCATATTTTCTTGGCTCTTGTTATGCCCGTATATATAAGGTTGCGCTGAAGCATAACAAAGTGAGTCATCAGTACCGGAATTACAACGATGGGGTATTCCGAGCCTTGCGCCTTATGTATAGTGGTGGCATAAGCCAATGTTACCTCGTCGAGTTCCGATGCTTCGTATTCTACCAAATTATCGTCGAAGCGAACGAATAGCGTGCGGTCTTCCATGCTTACCTGCTCTACTATTCCTATGTCGCCATTAAACACATTCTTGTCGTAATTATTTCTCACCTGCATTACGCGGTCGCCCAATTTATAAGTCGTTCCGCCACGGCTGATTCCAAGGTTCGACGTGTTAAGTGCTTGCTGCAACATCATATTCAAATTAGCGGCTCCTACCACGCTTCGCTGCATAGGCGTAAGCACCTGAATGTTATTCAGCGGTTGGTTGTAAGCTTTGGGTAGACGATGCTTCACGAGCTTCACTATTTCTTCTGCCACCTGTTCAGGCTCTTCGTTCTTTATAAAGAAAAAATCAGTCTGCTTGCCGTTGCTTGTATCAGGATAACGACCTTGATTGATGGCGTGGGCACTCATCACTATTCGGCTCGATTGCGCCTGACGGAAGATGCGAGTAAGACGGACTACAGGTATCTTTTCCGAGTCGATAATATCGCGCAGCACATTACCTGCACCAACACTCGGCAACTGGTCGATATCTCCCACCAACACCAAACGCATGTTTTCAGGAATAGCCTTCATCAGATTATACATCAAGATTATGTCTATCATCGAACATTCGTCTACAATCAGCGCATCACCCTCCAGCGGATTCTCGTCATTACGCTTATAGCCATCTTGCGGATTAAATTCCAGCAGTCGGTGAATGGTCTTTGCCTCCATGCCAGTAGCCTCGCTCATACGTTTGGATGCACGCCCCGTAGGAGCGGCAAGCAGAATTCGCATTCCAGCCGTCTTATAAGCTGCGATAATACCTTGCGTAGTAGTGGTTTTTCCGGTACCGGGACCGCCAGTAAGCACCATCACCTTAGAGCGTACCGCTTGTTTTATAGCGGCTATCTGCACTTCATCATACTCTATGCCCGACACCTTTTCTATAGCCTTAATATCAGCTTTCAGTCCGAAAAGGGTAGGCGTTTGGTCTTGAAGCAGAGCCAACAACTTCTTCGCCGTTCCGCGCTCCGAGTGATAGAAAGGAGGCAGATAAATAGCTTCGTCCTCGCGGATAAGATCTTCCGAAGCAATCATCTCAGTGACGGCCTGCCGGATAGGTTCTTCATCGGCTTCGAGCAACTTCTTGGCGGTTTCTATTAGCTGTTCTTCTACGGCATAAACATGTCCTTCGTTTGAAAGTTCGTTCAGCGTGTAACTGATACCGCTTTTGCAGCGCCGCAAATCGTTCTTCTCGTAACCCATCTTGCTGGCTATGCTGTCGGCAGTCTTGAAACCGATGCCCCAGATATCGTCCGCTAGTCTGTAAGGATTGTCCTGCACCTTGTCTATGCTCTCCTTTCCATATTGGCGATATATTTTAGCGGCGTAAGCAGTGCTAACTCCATACTGCTGAAGAAATAGCATCACGTTCTTTATGTCCTTCTGCTTCTCCCAACTTTCGCGAATCTTCTCTACGCGTCTCTTCCCGATTCTGGGTACCTCACGAAGTCGTTCTATATTATCTTCTATTATCTCGATGGTTTCCGTGCCGAACTTCTCCACTATAAGATGAGCGAACTTAGGGCCGATGCCCTTCACCAATCCGCTGCCCAAGTATTTCTCTATGCCGTAAACAGTGGCAGGCATAACCTCCTCCCACGTCTCGCACACAAACTGCCGCCCGTACTTCTTATCCACCTTCCAGTCGCCATCGCATAATAGAACAGCCCCCACCGGAACATCCAGCAGGTTGCCAACTAAGGTAACAAGGTCGGAATAATCCTTCACCTTTACCTTCATTACAGAATATCCATTCTCTTGATTTTGGTAGGTAATGTGCTCTATTACGCAGCGCAACTTTATCATTTCTTCGTCTATTTTGATAAGATTATAAGTGCAAAGGTACAAAACTTAATCCCACTCATTACTTAGTAATAGTGATTTTGTCGATATCCGGACACCAAGCATTGGCGTTTCCTATGCGGATAGTGTTCATCCCTTTTTTCAGTCGAATTCGGTGCTTTACGGATTTCACTATACTTTTGTCGCTACCAGGAGTCTTTATTTCGAACTTCTTGCCACCGTTTACACTGCAGAAAACGCTTTTGTCTTCATCAGCTATATAACTAAGCGTCATGATATATGTTCCATCTTTTTTACTGAAGATGTTGCGCCATTCCATATAATTGTCCTTATGATTGCCAAGCCATTCCACCTTTCCGCCTCCCGAGCAAATAGAGTCATCGCTGTATGCGGCGTAGCCAAGGTCGTTATTCTTGCCGAGGCATTGGAATCGCTCCAGCCAAGCTGTTTCCGCTTCGTATACCGTGCGCTGCTTGCGCTTTTCGCCTGCTAAAAGAAAGATGCGTGTATCATGGTGCGGCACATTTACCTGCATTGTTCCTGTGATTATGTCATTCAATTCTTTCTGTGTGAAAGCGTCGAGTACTTTTACTTTCCCTTCTAAATCTACATCTGCCATATTGAGAGAGAAAACACGGTCGTTATCTGTAGGATTATATATCGCTACTGCACGAATAATACCGTTTAATGTAAGCATATCTTTAACGTAAAGATACACGCCATCCGTTACCTTCACCACATGAGCTTGCAGTGCGAGTGGATCTTGGTTTATGCAGATAAGGCACTTGTTTTTAAGCAAAGCCAACGACTTTTCGGGGATGGTAGTCATATCGCAACCAATGAGCAGCGGCGAACTCTGGATACACCACATGCCAAAGTGCGTTCGTTCTTCTGCATCGGATAATCCGCGACCTATTTCAAGCATATCCATATCGTTGAAATGTCCCTCTGTGGCATAGGCAGATAGATAGCGTTTTTTTGCGATGATACGTTTCACCGCATCCCAATTGGCGGAGATGTCGGCATCGATGCGCCAAGAAGTACCTACATTATGCACCCATGTTCCTGGGAAATTCCACCGGCATACGTTTATGCGCACGTCTTTTCTTCCTGTATTGTCGATGGCATGGCGTATGGCTGTGTATCGCTCACGCTCATCAAGGTCAAGATGCTCAGTGTTTTGAGTAGCGTCGCCACCGCAAAAGTCTACCTTTATAAAATCGAACTTCAGGTCTTTAAAGAAGAAATCGGCATCTTGCTGATCGTGTCCGTACAGACCTACTCCGGCTCCCTTTTCATCCTTATCCCAGAAGTTGCCGCAAGTATTTCGTCCGGCATCAGAATAAATTCCCGCTTTAAAACCTAAGCTGTGGATGTGGCTTACTACAGGCCTAAGTCCGTCAGGAAAGCGAGTGGGATGAACAAGCAATTGCCCGTTGCTATCGCGTCCGCCAAAGTAACCGTCGTCAATATTGATGTATTCGTATCCCGCTTCCTTCAGTCCCTGCTTTGCCATAGCGTCCGCCTGTTTCATAATGAGGTCGGCACTTATATTCACGCGATACGTGTTCCACGAACTCCATCCCATTGTAGGTCTTTCGTAAGTCTGTGCCGATAGCGCAAGTGTCATTGCCGCTGCCAATATGGTCGATAAATTCTTCTTGTATTTCATAGTTCGATTTAATTATCATTTACTTTTCATACAGTTCTATCGGCAGTCCGTCGGGGTCATTGAAGAAGATAAACCTCTTACCGGTTAACTCGTCAGTGCGTATCTGCTCATGTGCGATGTTTTTATTGTCGAGTTCACTTACAGCGGCTGCAATGTTGTCTACTTCGAAGGCTAGATGACGCAGTCCGGCGGCTTCTGGATATGAGAGGCGTGCGGGTGGGTTGGGGAATGAGAACAACTCTATTATATATGTATCGTCAAGATAACAGTCGGCCTTCCACGAGTCGCGCTCCTTTCGGTAATGTTCATTCTTTATTTTCAGTCCGAGGACATCGGTATAGAATTGTTTTGACCGCTCATAGTCCGAGCAAATTACAGCCACATGATGAATCTTGTTTAGTTTCATAATTCGCTTTTTGTTTATAATGTTTTAATATTAGACATTTCTCTCTCAATCTCCAGCAATATCCTTTTTGCTTCAATTCCTCCGGCAAATCCGGTTAAACTGTGATTACTGCCAATTACCCGATGACAAGGGATAAGTATGCTGATACCGTTTGCTCCGATAGCTTGCGCCACAGCTCTGATGCCTTTAAGATTGGCAATGCTTAAAGCGATATCTTTGTAGCTCCTTGTCTCACCGTATGGTATTTCGAGTAATGCGTTCCACACTTGTTGCTGAAACTCCGTTCCTACAGGATGCAGCGGAATATCGAACGCCTTGCGAGTGCCGGCGAAATATTCGTCGAGCTGCTTCTTGGTTTGTTCCAGAACGTCGGATGTCTCTACTCTGAATACAGCATTCATATACTTGGTCAGCCGATGCTTGTTGCGCTCGGCGCACGGCATCTCGTTCCAATCGCAAAGACATAGCTCGTCTCCCATAGATGCTAGAACTATTTCTCCGCAAGGCGAGTTGTAATATTGTATATTAATTGAGTTCATTATCTTTACTGCTGATGTTACAATTCCTTAGGGCATAGAAAAGCCGATATATATATCACGCCTGCCATCGCCAATGCAGAGCCTAATCCTACATAGAACGAGGCGATAAACGATGACGGTACGGCAGGACACCTTCTGAGCAACACGCCGAATGTAATCATGAAAGCCATGATAAGGTATGACTTCACGGGCATCATGTGCCATACTTTTCGTTTCTTTACTTCAATATCACGGATGCGTCGCACATTCTTGAACAGCATCTTAATGAACATGGTAGAAAATAATATCATGGTGACAATACAGCCTAAAATCATTAATACGGATGTAGTGTCAAGGCTCATCCATGACATAACCCCGATTCTGCAGACATTAAATCCTGCGAATAGCCAAATTATTCCGGCAATAAAAGATAGTGACTTGGTATTCATATCTTTGTGTTATGAAGCGTTGATATATGTATGTAAAGGTACAAATAAAGTGTTAAGTTACGCATTTTTGTCAATAATCCGTTTATTATTAATCCCTAACCGTTTCTCAATTGAGAAACTTGTTCTATATTTGTTTATTGCTTTTATATAAATATCATGTAATATGGCGAATAGAGAAAATGAAGGTTTGCTAAATAAGCAAGCGATTGATAAAAACGTGATAGCTTATGTTGTAGTGGCAATTAGTGAATTTGCCAAGGCTCATCATCTTTCAGTTCGTGAAGCGAATAATTATCTTCGTCGTTTCAAAGGAATAGATTTTCTGACAGAACATTATGATGTGGAGCATTTGCTTTCGTTCGATGATAGTGTTCAAGACCTTACACAGATTTGCCTAAATAATGGAGGAGGAATTCAATGAAACTATATCACGGTTCTAATGTAGTAATTGAGAAGATAGATTTGTCAAAATGCCGACCATACAAGGATTTCGGGCAAGGTTTTTATCTGACAGAGATTAGGGAACAAGCAGAAAAAATGGCTCAACGTACATCGGTTATCTACGGTGGAGAACCAATTGTTAATGAGTTCGAATTTGATGAAAAGGCTTTGAATAATCTTTCGGTCAAGATGTTTCAAGAGCCGTGTGAAGAATGGGCTTTGTTTGTTATGTCTAATCGTAGTAGGGAAAATGTGCAACCCACGCATTGTTTCGATCTCGTAATAGGTCCTGTAGCCGATGATACAATTGCAACTCTGTTCCGTAATTTTGATGACGGTATTATTGATTTACAAATGTTGGTTAACGGATTAAAATACAAAAAGGTTTCGTCACAATATTTGTTTCATTCTGAAGAAGCTATTAAATACTTACATAGAATATGAATAAACGAATGCAATATTTAGTAGAAGGTATAACTAAGGATATAATAGTCTATCTGATGCAAGACTATGGATATGATTTACCGACTGCTCTAAAAGAGTTCTATGACTCTGAAACGTTTGAGAAGCTTAATAATGAAGCGTCAGGGCTCTATATAGAAAGCTCCGCTTATGTTTATGAAATATTTAAAGACGAGATGAAATACGGAAGACTTGGAAAATAGCTTTTGCCGTATGAAATATTTCTAAGCAGGAGAAGGCCTTTCAGCTATTAATTATAAAATTATCAACTTTAAAACTTAAATATTATGAAAAAATACCTTTTGCTTTCATGCATGCTCGCTACAAGCGGAGTTTTTGCTCAACAAGCAGAAATTGATTTTGCTTTTAATAATTACCATAAATATTATAACGCTCAAACTAAAGATGTCAATAGCGAAAAAAGCGAAGCCTTAAAAAAGCTACGCAACTATTTCCATGACAATCCTTATAGGCTGAAGCCCGATGGCGAGAAAGCGAAAAGATTTCTTGCGCTCCTTAACGAAAACGGTACGTTCTCTGATATGGACGCTACAGAAAAAGAACTCGAAAAGAATGACATATATAATAAAGGATACGCCAATACTACGGATGACAGAGCCGGAATGTTTATAGGCGATGCCATTCAAAGAGTGTTCTTGATATGCTCAGCATACCGTTTGGGCGAAATTCCTGCCGAAAAAGCCTTGTCGGATAAAGTGATGAAAGCTATCGTTCATTATGGAAAGCTGGAGATAAGCAGAAAGAACGACCGCCCACGTTTTCATGCATCTTGTTTCGCCATCCCAACCGCAGCGGTTAATGTATATTTCGCCATGCTCGATGAAATGGACAAGGCGGAAAGAAGAGAGGCGCGACCAATAGTAAAAGAGGCGTGCGATATGCTTAAGGTAGTAGGATTACAGGCATGGACTCAGCCGTTGCGAAACGATGCTACTGACAATAATGTGGTTTCAATAGAAAGATTCAGAAACCATGTGTGGTGGGTAGGCGGAAACGCTTTGGCGTATCGGTCATTGTTGCCAGTGGCCGCTATGTACAGCTCTATTCCTATGATAGACCTGTTGGCTGAAGTTTGCCGACGCGGTATCAGTATGACATCGCAGACTACATATTCCGACTCGTTCTGGACTGAAGGATTTACCGCCGACGGGGCCGGATGGGGTCACGGAATGCAATGCCTTGTATGGGGATATCCTATAGACGGCGCTTCTAACGCAATGAATATGTTGAAGATGCTTCAGGGAACACCTTGGGCGCAGAAACTTGATAAAACCAACACAGAAGCCTTGATGAATTTCTTCAGAGGAGGAAGCTGGTACTATTATAAAGGATACCGATTGCCGGGGCTCGATAGAGGGTCGTATGTATATAACCCTACGGAAAAAAGAATACCTTACGCCAATATGCTTGATGGAGTGATACGGAATTGGCTGACTTCGTTCACGGCAGAAGAACAGAAGGAGTTGCTCGCTCTTCAGAAAGAAGTGAAGACCAACAGGATATTCATGAACGGTTATCCAACAGGACAATATTCAGGCGTAAGATGGTTCTTCAATAATGACGACCTCATGAAAAAGACTCCCGATTATCATATCGATATTAATATGGCGTCATACAGAACGGACGGTTTGGAGAGTGCCGCATTTGCCGATAATTATAATTTTTATCCTACAGACGGAGCCACATTGTTCCAGCGTTCAGGCGATGAATATTTCCATATCATGGGCGGTTGGGATATAACGGCTATGCCTGGTGTAACAGCGCGCGAGGGCATGGAAAAGCTACAGCCGGTAACAAACTGGAGAGGATATTGCAGTAAGCATAATTTTGCGGTGGGAGCTACCGATGGTCGCGAAAACGGTGTGGCTGGTATTATTTTTGAGAAGATGAACGGCTCGGATAAAAAAGCGGTGAACGATAAAGGTGACGCTGGCAAGAATGGCATAAAGAACGAGTTGCTCTACGGATTCAAGGCATATAAAGGATATTTTATTTTAGGCGATTATTTTGTAGCCTTGGGTGCAGGCGTTACTAATATGACTCCCAATATAGAAGGGGACATACGGACTACTATCGACCAGACTTCTTTGGTAAATAACACTTATATATTAAATAAAGGCAAGAAGCATGTTCTAAGTCTTGGAGATGAGGTAGAACTTAAGTCGAATAAGTCGAACCCAGTGTGGCTTGTACAGGAAGGTAAGTTTGCGTATACGCTATTGCCGGAATATACAGATAAAGCTAAGGTTTCATGTGAAGTGAAGCCTACAGACTGGAAAAAGATGAACCCGTCTAACAAGAATACGGATAAAATGTCTAAAGAGGTAAAAATTCTTAGACTGTGGGTTAATCACGGACAAACTCCTGTAAATGATGTATATGGCTATGCCGTTTATACCGGAAAAGGAACGCCGCAGTCAGTATTGCCATTCGAAGTAATGAGAAACGATATCGGCGTTCAGGCCATCAGAACAAAAGACAAATCAATTGTTCAGGCAGTGTTCTATCCGGGAGATGCAGAGCTGAAATATAAGGACCTTACATTAAGTGTTTCTGCTCCATGCGCCGTAATGATTCAGAAGGTTGGTGGCAAGTATAGAATATCTGTAACAGATGCCACTATGAATGCTGATTTGAAATCAATAAGTGTTACATTAAATGGCAAAGCTTATGAATTAAGTCTTCCTACAGGCATGCATTGCGGTAACACGGTTACGCAGGATTTTGATATCTGATTTTGATTGTAATAAGCTTACCGGATAAAATTATAAAGAAAAACATTGCAATGATTAAGACAAAACAATGCGATGATCGATTCTAATCATTGCGATGCTTCAAATTGATCATTACGATGTTTAAAAAATGACTTTTCGCATATTTTTTCTGCTTGGAACTGTGTTCGCTATTTTTACAGGTTGAATTAAAAATGATATAACTTGTTATATTGGTAGAATAAGATATTCTAAAAAATGTGTATCATTATGTTGGTCGTAATGATACACATGCCTTAGGTATTCCATAGCTTGTATCTTATTACATAAACAATAATGCGCTCTGAAACAGTAAAGCTGTATAATATACAACATTTGTATTTTGCTTTTGCTGCTTCAGAGCGCATTATTTATGGTGCATTTCTATCACTTACCAACCACCACCCAGAGCCTTGTACATCTTAACCATGGTGATTTGCTTATCGCGGATGGCGTTGCTCAGACCAATCTGGGCATCGAAATAGCTACGCTGTGCATCGAGCACATCAAGATAACCTATCACACCGTTGATGTATTGCAACTGTGCCAGCTCCATGGCGGCTTTTGATGAGCGTTCCAACTCGCGGCGCGATTCGTATATTTCCTTTATCTTATTGAATTCAACAATAGCGTTGCGTGCATCCTTGAATGCACTGAGTACCGCCTTTTCGTAACCGTAGCAAGCTTGCTCGTAGGCTGCTTTCTGCGCTTTCAGCATGGCGCGGTTCTTGCCCATAGCGAAAAGCGGACCTAATAGGTTGGCGCTAAGGTAGTGAATGGGCGACTTGAAGAAGTCGGACATTTCCTTGCTTTCCAAACCGTAGTTGGCTGTCAGCGTGATGCGCGGAAATAGGTTAGTAAATGCCATACCCACAGCAGCGTTGGCGGCTATGAGACGTTGCTCGGCCTCGCGTACGTCGGGACGGCGTTCCAAAAGCGTAGAGGGGAGACCCACAGGCAGAGACTCGGGCAACTTAACTTCTTCGGGAAGGATGGAGCGGCGTATCACCTGCGGATATTCGCCCGCCAAGTAAGCTATGTCGTTCTCCTTGACAGAAATCTTACGCTCTAACTCGGGTACCAAGGTGGCGGTACGTGCGTATTCCACCTTAGCCTGCTGATACGATGTCTCCGAAGTAAGACCGCCTTCAAAACGGAGCTTTGCCAAACGGACGCCTTCTTCGCGTGCCTTCAGTGTTTGGCGCACTATTTTCAGTTCGTTATCTAAGGCTACCAACTCGAAGTATGCCTGCGCCACTTCTGATATTACGCTCATCTTTAAGGCACGCTGCGCTTCTATGCTCCCTAAGAACTGAGCCATGCTCTTATCCTTAGCCCAACGAAGGTTGCCCCAGAGGTCGAGTTCCCACGTGGCTACAAACTTGGCCCCCTGTTCGGTACTGTTCTTATAATTATTTCCACCGTAGTTGCTTGCTTCTTTTTCCATATAAGCCTTTGCGTCGATACGAGGGAAGAGGTTAGCCCAGTCGATGCGCTTCAGTGCCGCCAATTCTTTAACACGGGCAGCTGAAATCAGCAAGTCCTTATTATGATCAAGGGTTTTACTGATGAGTTGCTGCAAGGTAGTATCGGTGTAGATTTCCCACCACTGCATATCGGCAATGGTCAGCGTATCGCTTTGGTGAACCTTAGAGAGCCTTTCGGGCAGATTAAGCTCGGGGCGTGTATAGTGTTTGCCCAGTTGGCAAGAAGCCATACCGAGGCTTCCGGCCAAGACGAGCAGATAGAATTGTATCTTTTTCATTGCGTTATCTTTTAATAATGAACAATATTACGCTTGCTTGCGGAGGGCTTTGGCTTTCGCCTTGTTCTTCATCTTATATATAAGTACGAAGAAGAATGGCACCAAAAGGATTCCTACGGTTACGGCTACTATCATTCCGAAGAATACACCAGTACCGATGGCTTGACGGCTGGCAGAACCCGGACCGCTGGCGATAACCATAGGCAGCATACCAAGGATGAATGCCAACGAGGTCATCAGGATAGGGCGGAAACGCAGTTGCGAAGCGTGAAGTGCCGCTTGTACCACGTCGACACCGCGGTCAACTTGTTCTTTGGCGAATTCTACAATCAAGATGGCGTTCTTGGCAGCCAAGCCGACCAACATTACAAGACCTATCTGGAAGTAGACATCGTTCTCTAGTCCGCATGCCCATACGCCGAGGTAAGCGCCGAGGGCTGCTACCGGCAACGAGAGGAGAACAGCAATGGGCACCGTCCAGCTTTCGTAGAGTGCCGACAGGAAGAGGAATACGAAGAGGAATACCAACGCCAGCACCATAGCGGTTTTTCCGCCGGCTTGCTTTTCCTGATATGAGAGTCCGCTCCATTCTACACCGATATTTTCGGGAAGATGCTTGCGGGCTATCTCTTCTATTACCTGCATGGCCTGACCGGAACTGTATCCTTCGGCAGCTGCGCCTCTAATCACGGTGCTGTTAAACATGTTGAAGCGTTTAATGCTGCCGGGACCTGTGGTGTATCTAGTTGTACCGAGCGAGGTAAGCGGAATCATCGCGTTATCGTTTCCGCGTACAAAGAAGAGGTTGATGTTATCTTTGTGCTCACGGTAGTTGGCTTCGGCCTGAATGTATACACGGTAGATGCGGTTGAACATATTGAAGTCGTTTACATACACAGATCCGGTATAGGCTTTCATGGTAGAGAACACATCTGCCATCGGAACTCCGGCAAATTTCACCTTATCACGGTCTACATCGAAGTAAAGCTGCGGAATTTCTGCTTGGAGCGATGATGACAGTCCAGAAAGCTCTTTGCGCTGCTGTGCGTAGTACATCAGGGTATCTGTAGCGGCTGCCAACTGTTCGAAGGTAGCGTCGCCACGGGCCTCAAGTTGCATTTCGAAACCGCCCGAGCTACCCAAACCGGGGATAACGGGAGGAGTAGAAAGATATACCTTGCATTCAGGATAAGTAGAAAGCTCCTTCTTGACCTGCGCCATTATGGCATCGATGGTCTGTTCGCCTCGTTTCTCCCACGGCTTCAAGATAACGGTAAGGTCGGTACGTGCCTGGCTAGTTCCTACACGCGGACTGCTACCCACTACGCTCTGTACATAGTCTACCGACGGCAATGACATCAGATACTCTACAGCCTTTGCGCTCACAATGCGGCTACGTTCAAGTGTAGCGCCTTCGGGCAATTCAAGTTCCACACGGAAGTATCCTTGGTCTTCGGTGGGGAGGAAGCTGGTAGGAATGATGCGGTGTAACAGCAAGATGGCGATAAGCACTACTCCGAATGTACTCAGCACACGGCGCGGATTACCCAAAATGCGCTTGATAAGGAGTACATATTTATTAGTACCCAAACCAAGCCATTCGTTGATGCGGCGGAAAACTACGTTCTTACGCTTGTTGGGATCTTCTTTCTTCAGAATGAGAGAACACATTACGGGGCTAAGTGTAAGTGCCACAACTGTAGAAAGCAATACCGAAACCACGATGGTGATGGTGAACTGACGGTAGAGCTGTCCGGTGATGCCTGGCAAGAAACTTACGGGCACAAATACGGCGGCCAATACCAATGAGGTGGCAATGATGGCGCCTACCAGTCCTTCCATCGCTTTCTTGGTTGCCTCATAAGGCGAAAGGTTCTCTTCGTCCATGATGCGTTCTACGTTTTCTACCACCACGATGGCATCATCTACCACAATACCGATGGCGAGTACCAATCCGAGCAGTGTAAGCATATTCAGCGAGAAGCCGAAGATAAGCATGAATCCGAATGTTCCGATAAGCGAGATAGGCACGGCTACTAACGGGATGAGGGTAGCACGCCAGCTCTGTAATGACAGGTAAACCACGATGATAACGAGGATAAGTGCCTCGAACAGGGTTTTATATACTTCGTGAATTGATTCAGAAATATATGTGGTCATGTCGAAAGGAATCTCGTAGCTAAGTCCTTCGGGGAAGTTGGCGCTGATTTCTTTCATGGCTTCTTTTACCTTGCCGGCTACTTCCATAGCGTTGGCACCCGGAAGCATGTAGATACCAAGTACTGCGGCATTACCTCCGTTTATTCCACTCTCTGTGCTGTACGATGAAGCTTCGAGCGAGATGCGTGCCACGTCGCGCAGGCGGATAATGGAACCATCGGGATTGGCGCGGACTACGATTTCCTCAAACTGACTTACTGTAGACAAACGTCCCTGTGTGCTGATAGGGATGGTAATATCAAGCCCCGTCATAGGTTGCTGACCCAATACTCCGGCAGCCGATTCGCGGTTCTGGTCTTTCAATGCTGCTTGAAGGTCGGCTACGGTTAGTCCGAAGTTAGCCATCTTGTCGGGTTGCACCCAGATTTGCATGGCGTAGTATCGGCTACCGATGTTAGACACACGTCCCACACCGGGAATGCGTCGCAGAAGGTCGAGCACATTAAGTGTAGCGAAGTTACTCAGATAGATTTCGTCAAACTTAGGGTCGCTCGAAGTTAAACAGATAGTGAGCAATTGGCTGGCAGCCTGCTTTTCTACCGAGATACCGTTCTGCACCACTTCGGCAGGCAAACGCGATTCGGCCAACTTAATACGGTTCTGAATTTCTACCGCCGCCAAGTCGGGGTCGGTATTAATATCGAATGTAACGGTAGCCGAGAAGCCTCCGGTGTTAGTACTATTCGATTCCATGTAAAGCATGCCCGGAGTACCGTTAAGCTCCTGCTCAATAGGAGTAGCAATAGCCTGCGAAACCGTCAGTGCGCTGGCACCGGGATATGAAGCTCCGATTTTTACAACGGGAGGCGTAATTTGCGGATATTGGTCAATAGGCAACATGGTAAGGCCGATGATGCCGACAATGACAATTAATATGGAGATGACAGCCGAGAATATTGGCCTGTCAATGAAAAAACTTACTTTCATATTTGCACGTTTTTGTTTGTGTTCAATGAATCAAGGGATATGTGTACCGGCTTATTTGGTTTTTGCCGTTTCTGTTGGTTCGGTAACCTCGGCTGCAGGCATTACTGTAGGTTCTACGGGTTTTACCTTCATACCCGGTGTAAGCTTATGGAAGCCTTCGGTTACAATGTTTTCGTTGGCCACTAAACCTCGTTCTACTACTACCTGATTCTGAAATTCGGGACCGAGTTCTATGAAACGGCGTTCTACGGTAGAGTCGCGGCGCATCACGAAGATGTAAGCTCCTCCTTTTTCTATGATAACCGATTTCATGGGAACTACGGTAGAATGTTCGCGTACATCGAGCAGCAGTTTTACCTTAGTAAACTGACCTGGCAACAATACTCGGTTAGGATTTGGCATCTCTGCACGTACAGAGAAAGTACCTGTGCGTGGGTCTACCTGAGGTTCGGCAAAATCTACTAATCCTTTATGCGGATACACGGTGTTATCGGCTAAGGTGATAGTTACGCTGGGCTGCCAAGAACGGGTAGAGTCTTTCTGACCAAGCAATACATTACGCTCCTTACTCTTCAGGTAATCGAGCGCTGTCATGCTGAAGTCCACCAATACGGTATCGCTCTTGACTACACTTGCCAATAACGACTTGGCGCCTGGTCCTACAAGAGTACCCAAGTCTACATGGCGTTCACTGATATGCCCGGCGATAGGAGATCGTACTATGGTGCGACCCAATTCAAGTTCCGCTTGGTCAAGGTCGGCTCTACTCATGCCTACCGAAGCCTCTGCTGTTTCGTAAGCTGCTATAGCGTTATCGAGGTCGAGCTGGCTGGCAGCATTCTGTTCGTAAAGCGGACGGATACGCTCCAAGTCGCGCTTTGCCTTCTGCGCCTGCGCCTCATCCTTTTTCAGTTGAGCACGTGCCTTATCCGCTTTAGCTCTATATTGGTCTTGATTAATGACAAACAACACTTGGTTCTTATTTACATAAGTGCCTTCTGCAAATAGCATCTGCTCCAAGTAACCCTCTACACGGGCTCGCACTTCTACAAACTGCTGAGCGCGTACACGCCCTACATATTCGCCGTAAATCTCTACGTCTTGTTGAGTGGCTGGAGCAATTACCACAGTGGGAAGCTCCGGTTCTGGTTCAGAACGATGGGTTACAATCAGATAAATTCCGATAACCAAGCCGATGCCTATTACTGCAATTGCTGTTCTTTTTTTCTTAAATGCCATTTCTTTCTTTGTAAAAAACAGTCTCATACCTAAGTTTATTATTTGTTATGTTAAAATGCTATATTACATGAAGCAAGTTGCGTGCCATACAATTGAATTTTCATCAAGTTGCTTATAGCCAGTGTGTTACTATTATATATTATACTTTTTGATTGTGGAAACTAGTCTACAATGTGTGGAAATATTCCACGTTTTATATTTTTCGTTCAGTATGAAATAGATAGTAAACTTATCGTTTTATGCAGTATCCGATGGAGTTTTTGTTAATATCTAATCTCAGTTTTGTATTTTGTGCAAATGTAGCAAAAGGGAGCGTATAAATAAAATATTCATACGTTCCCTTTTGTGGTAAATGCTATTATTACGAAAGTAAGAATGCCTTTATCCCATCACTACATCTAATACAATCATCAGTACGAAACCAATGGCAAAGCCGATGGTTCCGAGATTGCTATGCTGCCCGTTGGAAGCCTCTGGTATCAGTTCTTCAACTATTACGTAGAACATAGCTCCTGCTGCAAAGGCAAGCATATAAGGAAGTGTAGGCGTAAGAATTGTGGCAAGTAGTAATACGGCTAATGCTCCAATTGGTTCAACTACTCCACTCAGTGTACCGAGTGCAAAAGATTTCCACCGGCTGTTGCCTGCAGCTCGCATAGGCATAGAAATAATAGCTCCTTCTGGAATGTTCTGAATGGCAATGCCCAATGATACAGAAATAGCGCTGGCAAAGGAAATATGAGCTACATCATTATCCGCACCTGCAAACACCACACCTACAGCCATGCCTTCTGATAAATTGTGAATTGTTACGGCAAGGGCAAGCATTGCTGTCTTTGACAAGTGAGATTTTATACCCTCAGGTTTATCTGTGCCGATATGAAGGTGTGGGGTTAGCTCGTCTATAAGCAATAGGAAGCTTATGCCAATTAAAAATCCTACAGCAGCGGGCACTACCGACCACGCACCACTATCGGTTTTCAGCTCCATAGCAGGAATGAGCAACGACCAAACAGATGCTGCAACCATTACACCTGAAGCAAAGCCTAATAATAACTTTTGCAATCGCACAGACATTTCGTCTTTCATAAAGAAGACGAACGCAGAACCAAGCATCGTGCCCAATAGAGGAAGCAGAATCCCTATAATCAATGTTGTTGTCATTTCTATCATCAGTATATTATTGTCGTATCAATTATGATGCAAATGTACATTAAAAGTCATCTGTTTGACAATACCTAAAAGTGATGTATTTGCATTTATAGCTCTCTTACAAAATGCGGAAAAGCCGCTTCGCCCAACTGAGGAGCGTATTCAAAACCTTCGTAGCTGAAGGCTGCCAATTCTTCTGGGGCGATGAGATTATTGTTCAAGATAAATCTTACCATCGCTCCGCGGCATGATTTGGCCCATACAGCTTGCATCTTCAGCCGACCATCTTTCTGACGGACATAGAAGAGAGGTTGAATTACTCTTACCTCCTTGCAGATTCTTTTCCAGTCGAATAAGTGCTCATACTCTTCTGTAGAGAGATGAATTAGAATACCATCGTCGGCTTTCACGGTGGTTATGAGCACATCCGTGAGTTTGTCTTTCCAAAACTGATTGACGGGCTTATCGTTTGTAGCCTCAAGGGATACGCAATGCTCCATACGATAGGGCACGATACCATCCATCGGACGAAGCAAACCGTAGAGGAAGCACGTAATTAAAAGATGCTTCTGGGCGTAATCTAAAGCCTCTTCGCTCAAACTGTCAGCTCGCAGATGTTTGTATGCCTGACCATTATAAGCAAGTATGGCTGGCATTTTATCTGCAGAAATGAAATTGTGATAGCGTTTCCAATTCTCTGCTGCTATCTTATTACTGCAATCAAGCTGTTTGGCCAACTCCTCTACGTCCATCATAGCCATTTCTGCGGCCAAAGCATCGGCTACCGACTGAAATAGTGGAGTAGAGAGAGGACGTTTATCAGCCTTATCATACATTATTTTAGCATTCGCTAATAGTATCTGCATAATCTCAATTCATTATTATCCGTAAATAGTAGCTACTATCTTGCGCGGACCGCCGTAGTTGCGGAACTCGCAGAGATATATTCCCTGCCATGTGCCTAAGTTCATATTAAGAATCTTTTCCATATCGGTGCGCACGTCGGGGTCGGCATTCTCATTGATGCTCAATGCGCACGAAGTATGTTTTACGAAGAGATTCAGCATTCCCATCTTGGGCAATGGCTTTGGCAGATTATCAAGCACCTCATGAGTAACGAGGTGACATCCCCTGCATTTGGCTGCGAGCGAAAATTCTGTTTGCTGTATCATCGTTTAGAATTTCTTTGTGCGTACATGGCAATACGGATCGCCTCCGGTCTTTTCATAATAACGCTGGTGATACGCTTCGCCTATATAGAAAGGCTCTTCGGGCAGTAGCAGTGTGTTTACTTCGTAACCCTTATCTCGAAGAATCTGGATAACCCGTTCGGCAGTTTCTTTTTGCTGTTTGTTACGGTAGAAGATGCAGCTGCGGTACTGAGGACCGAGGTCGGGACCTACGCCATCTGTTTGTGCTGGGTCGTGAATCTCGAAGAACAATTTGCAGAGACTCTCGTACGATACTTGCTTTGGGTCGAACTCCACGATAACCGCTTCTACGTGATGAGTCTTATGGTCGCGCACATCGGCATACGACGGGAAAGCCTCCTGGCCGCCGGTATATCCAGCCAAGGTATTAAGCACACCTTTCTGTTTCTGATACTGATGCTGAGTGCCCCAGAAACATCCGCACGCAAAGATACCCACTTCAATTTCAGGGTTGGAAGGAGCGTTGTAGAGATCTACTTTAGAGCATTCCTCTATAGCGGCCTTTACCATCTCAAGCGCTTTGCCGTGTTTGGCCTGAAGCTCCGGGTAAGCTTTGCCGCGAGAGTAATTGTGCTGCAAATCATTGTACTTCACCTGCAAGGCAATGGGATTTCCGGAGTCGATGATGCGTTGAACATATTCAAAATAGTCGGTTCCCTTTTCGTGTGTAAGAAGGCGAACAGCATTCACTATACCCGTAGGTATTCCTTCTTTCAGTAAATCATCGAAAGTAATGTCGCTGTCTTCTACTACATCGTGCAGAAAGCCTGCTATCTTTTCTTCGTCAGTATGTCCCATCAAGCCAACTGTTAGAGGGTGAAGGATTACAGGGTAGCCGTCGCGGTCCAATTGACCGGCATGGGCGGCTGTAGCTATGCGGAGTGCAATATCTATAGGATTCATATTTTATTATTTAGTCGTGACGTTTTTCAATAAGTAATCTAAATTAGTGCTTTTACTTCTTAAACGCCCATGATTTTGGCGTATTTAACATCTGTTTACGCAGATTGCTGTAGATAACGGTAAAGCGTGGCAATAAAAAACGTGAGCCCGCATAACGAACCCACGTTAGAATAATCCTTATGTTTTGCTTTAAATTCTGATTCCGTACTTTAATATACCGTCCAGCAACATACCTTCGGGCATGAAGGTCTTTAGTGTATCAGTAATAGTGTTCAGCATACGCTCGCGAATATAATCGTCCTTGATGTAGAGCGAGATACGACGCTGTGACAGATGATTACCCTCAATCTTGCGGACATTCTTTCGTTGTTTTTCCGAGAGGAAAGAAAGATGCATCTCGGGCACAACGGTGAAACCTCCGTTTTCATCTACTATGCGGATAAGAGTCTCAATACTGCCCGCTTCATATATATGGTGTCCTTTACCTCTTATCTTGCGGAAAGAGAAAGCACTGTCGCGCAGACATTGAGCTTCCTTCATTATCCACATGCTTTCGTGTTCCAAGTTCTCCGACTTGAATACCGGAAGTTTGCGCCAGCAACTCTCTGAGAGGTAGACATATAACTTTTCTGTATAGAGTGGAATCTCTAATATTCCTTGCTGCGTGTAGCCTGAGATGGCGATGCCAGCGTCAATCTCGCTTTTGGAGAGGGCGTCGAGCATGAAATCCGCTTTCATTTCACGAATCGATAGATCTACATTAGTGTAGCTGTCGCAGTACTGGTGAATGAATTTGGGCAAGATGTATGGTGCGATGGTAGGACCGACCGACAAGACGAATGAGCCTTCTATAGCTTCTTTGCCTTTATTTACTAGTTCCGTGATACGGTCTGTTTCCATCAATGCCTTCTGGGCCTGACGTACAATTTTCTCTCCCGCGGCCGTAGGCATTACCGAACGGTTGTTTCGTTCGAAAATACGCACTTCGAGTTCTTCTTCCAACTTCACGAGCATTGCGCTCAGAGTAGGTTGAGAGATTTTACACGCTTCTGCCGCTCTCGCAAAATTTCTAAAGCGGTCGATGGCTACAATGTACCTTAGTTGCTGTATGTTCATTTTGATAAATGTTGATTATATCATTCAACTTTTTCTTATTTGCGATTATTTATTTTTTTGTCTCTAAATCACTGCATTTCTTTGTTGCAGCTATTTCTCATAACTGTTGGTTTTGTTTCGCAAACAAAGGTACGTAATTATTTATACACGGATAAATGTTTGCATCTATGCAACAATAGGTCTTATCTATTGCGTTTTATTTCTCCAGTGTTATACTAGCGCCTTCTCTGTCGATACGCCAGAACGAAATACCTTTCTCCTGACAGAAAGGCTCCATACGCCATGCGCTATCGAAACCGCTCATTACGAAGTGCATAGGTATAAATAATTTCACATTGAATCGCTCTATAAACTGGCGTGCCCCCAAAGTATATCCATTTCCTATTCTGCCATCTACGGGAAACATCACAATGTCAAATCTGTTTGTAATCTTCTTAACATCCTTTAGCTCACCTATAAAACGTTTTTCTTCTGCTATAGGGTTTATTTCTTTGAATTCTTCGCTAATTATTTTATCCGGCACTTTTTCGTCCGAAAGGAACCGTGCGTACCAATTGCATAAGTCGCCCGCATGGAAAATGAGTTTGCCGCCCACTTGCACAATCCAACTTACGCCCGAGTCATTGCTGCCGGTAGCCGTTACTTTTATGTTTTCGTCTTCCCACGTTCCGCCTTTGGCCAGCCATACGTCGGCATCTTCCTTATTCGCCCTACGATGTTTCAAAATATCTTTTGATAGGATATAGGTAACGTTTATCCCATCTTCTCTCCACTTGAATATATCTCTTGTGAAATGGTCTTCATGGAAATGGCTTGCAAACGCATATACACGTTTCTTGATGGTAATGAAGCGATTCATTACGTTGCACGGGTCAAGCCAGTAGTCGAAAATAAGTATGCAATTATCGGTCTCCAGTGCAAAGCAACTGTGAAATATGTATGTAAGTTGAAGCATTTCTTTATGGCGTTTATGTTGATACGGACAAAGATAAGTAAAAAATGATTATGTGGCTTAGCCAAAGAGGTAGTTTGTATAAATAACAAAAGCCCCAAGAAAGTTAGACTAATAACATTCTTGGGGCTATTTACAGTACACTCGGATAGAGCGTTGTTTTTACCGCTATTATTTCTTCTTTATTTCATATCCTATTTTCTTGAAAGCGCCAACAAAGTCTTTGTAACTTGCTTTTTTAGAATCGTAGATTATGGTCACCTTCTGCTCTTTTACCGAGGTATCTATCTTCTTGGTACCCTTTACAAAGCGGATGTTGCTCTTGATTTTCTTCTCGCAGTTTTCGCAGTGCATCTGCGGGTTAGTGGTAACTACCAATGTGTCGGCTTTGGTATTTGCAAAAGTATTGCCGGCCAATATGAGCATAAATGCTACTAAAAGATTCTTCTTCATGTTGTGTTTATATTTAATAATGTATATTATAACTTCTCTAATTTAAATCTGACTCCTATATAAGCCATAGCTCCGGTGATAGGGCCCCACACCTGAGTGGCGTCGAAAGCGGCGTTCCACGGATGGTGCGAGTTGATAATCGGATTGTCAATCTTATAGTTTGTGAGATTCTCGCCGCCCAAGTATAGACTGAAATTGCGGAAGTCTCGCGTAATCTGTGCCTGCAACTGGAAGTAAGCGGGATAGCGGCTTTGGTCATAAAGCTCGCCGCCACCGTTAAGCTGACCGGTTACATCGAATTGCCAAAGTTCGAGCGGAGTCTTATACGAAAGAGTAAGCAATCCTTTGTAACGAGAAGTGAGAGGCTTTTTGCGCAGAACTCCATCGTAGGTACACTTAACGTCGTTTAGGCGGAAGGCAGCAGTAGCCGACATACCGCTCAGCAACGGATATGTGGCATCCACTTGAATGGTGTGACTATAGCTCTTGCCGTCAAGATTCTCTATAGATAATGTATGCTCGCCTTTAGCTCCATCTAAGTTCATTATCATCTGATGCTTGAAATCGGTGTAATAATACTCAGCGTTCAGCTCAAGATTCTTGCCTGAGATAGGAATGTTCATGCCAATAGAAGTTCCTACATTCCACGCCTCTTCCTGCTTTATATCAGAATCGATGATGATATCTCTTCCGCTTGCCAGAAGCGTAACGTTCTCTGCCAAAGCATGTGGCGAACGATAGCCTTTGCCTACCGAAGTACGGAATGTGATAACAGACGACGGCGAGTATTTAATATGAAGTCGAGGTGTGACGAAGCTTCCGTAATGGCTTGAATGATCCCAACGCACGCCGGGCATAACCGTAAGTTTCTCGCCCAACTTATATGTATATTGAGCGTAGATGCCGGGAGTTGTTTCCTTCGTTACTTTACTTCCGGCATTAGGCGATGCGCCAAGCGGATTAAAGCGTTCATCGTAATAATCGTGGTTAAACGATGCGCCCACACTCAAATTATGGTTGTCGTTAAAATCAGTTTCAAACATCAGTTGGGCATAACCATTCTTCTGAGTAACGTCATATTGAGTCATTCCGAAAATATGGTCGGCATCATGCCAAGAGCCATGCAGCATTAAGGCTACCGATGTGTTATGGTCGGCATTGATGGTAAAGCCGTTTTTCCACTGCATCTCATACCTATTTGTCTTTACCGAAGTAGGGTAGAGCGGTTCGGACGAAACTGGATTAGTGTGCTTCCGACTTTGGCCTCCATCGCGCTCGTCACGCAAGCCGCGCAGCATCAGTTGACTAATCCATACTGGCGATACATACGCCCATCTGTGCATTAAATTGTATTGACGCAACTTGGGCATATCCATAAATCCGTCACTGTTGCCATCATGATCCATCTGTCTGTTCTCAAAGTGAAGAAGGGTAGCCGTAGAAAGACGGTCGTTAAGGTGTATGCTACCGTCCAGGTTGACCTCTGTTTTCAATTCGCTGTCCTGATAGACATTCGCACGTACGCCGTCAACACCTTGCGGTTTCAGAAACTCTATGTTTATCTGTCCCGTAGTACTTTCGTAACCGTTTTTCACGCTCGATGCTCCCTTGCTTACCTGTATAGACTGCATCCATGGGCCTGGCACATATCCCAAACTGTACGGCAAGGCTGCGCCTCGTAGGTTCGGAATGTTTTCAGTAAGCATCTGTACGTATGTGCCGCTTAGTCCAAGCAATTTTATCTGCCTTGCTCCGGTAGCGGCGTCGCTGTAGCTTACATCCACCGATGGGTTGGTGGTAAACGACTCGCCAAGGTTACAGCAAGCCGCACGTATCAGTTGGCCTTTTCCTATTATATCAGTATTATCAGCTCTGAATTTTGACTTGATGCCATTAGTGGCAGTTACTACTACATCGTTTAATTCCTGTGTGTTAGCTATGCTGTCCGTCTGCGCAAGCGCTTGTTGCGACATGATCAGACCTCCGCAAACTCCTAAAAATTCTATTCTCATATTACACCTGTTTAGTTTTTGTTTATCCGTATTTTATAATGCATCCAAAGAAATCCTGCCGTGTTGTCCCTGCGCACGGAAATCCTTAGGAGTCATGCCGGTTACCTGCTTGAACTGTGAAGATAGATGTGCGGGCGAACTATACCCCAGCTTGTAAGCTATCTCGCTTGTAGAAAGCTGACTGTAGCACAATAGCTCCTTGGCATATTCAATGCGATGGATGATGGCGAACCGCTCTATGGTAATGCCTCGCACTTCCGAAAAGAGCTTGCTCAGAGTGCTATAGTCCTTTTTGAGATTATCCGCAAGATAGTCGGACAACTTAGGACGTTCTTCGTTCATCCGTACCCATTTCAATACCGCAATGCGTATCTGCTCTACCAACTGCGAGCGTGGGTCGTCGAGCAGCTCAAAGCCCATATCCTGCAGCTTTCTTGCTACAGAAAGTCGTCGTTCGTCGGTAAGTTCTTCTTCTGTCTCAGCGTCTCCCAAACTGATTGACTTCACCGTTACACCTTCAGACTCAAGGATATTCTTCACCGCTATAATGCAGCGTGGGCAAACCATGTTTTTAATCAACAGTTTCATCGGCGTATAAATTATCTTTGTTTTGATTCTGGTGCAAAGATGTAGATTTTCACTTTATTATTCATGCAAAATTACGGATAAAACTTACAGATTTAATATGATACATTCAAAGACTGATGCTTTCTTATTTTATAATCTGCAATACAGTAAAGCCTATGAGTATTGCTATGGTAAAACTTGCGAGCGTACCGATTAGTACATATTCTGTGGTCTTGATTTCTTGTGCCTTGCTCAATTCCCCAAATCGGAAAATAGATTTTGCAGCTAATAAAAATCCTATACCTTCGGCATTTCCTGTCAATATAAATGTCAATATAAGGATGCGTTCAAAATACCCGATCCATTTACCTGCATTCGGCAGACTTTTATCGGCAGTTGTAGTTGGAGTCCATTTCTTAATAAACAGACTCAAAAATACGGAAGTAGGTTTTAGTGTCAATAAGTAAGCGATTACAACAGTCCACATGTTTAGATTATTCCATTCTGTCTTGAAAAATTCTTGGCAGAAAGTACCGTCATGATTAAATATCGACAGCCATAAGATTACAATTGCGGCTATATGGACAAGCTGGTCTATAATGAACGATGCAGCATCTTTCTTCATGTACTCAACTTTTATGTAATCCATAAGTATATGAGAGATAAAAATGGTTAAGGGGATAATCCAATTACTCCAATCTGCAACAAAAATATATGCCGTTAAAGCATGTATAAAGCTGTGTAATAGTTGATAAGCATATCTCTTTTTTGTTTTGCCTTGTTTGCCATTACACATATCGTCGTTCTGAATGACAAAGTCGGAGATGACATGAGCAAATAAAAGTCTTAGCAAGATAGCCATATTCATTGTTTTATTAAGTTAGAAATAAGGTGATGATATCTTTCCAGATAGTTCTGGATAAGATCTGTTTTTGCAGCATTCAATAGTTTGCTTATGTTTTGTGCGGATTTTTGAAATTTCTGCGCAATTTCTTTTTGTGAAGTATTGTATAATAATGCCTGATAAGAAGCTTGTGATTGCGAAACGCTCCATGAAGAAATTATTTCATCGGCAAACGCTGTGCTTACTTGCAATTCTTCATTAACGTCCTTCCATCTTGTTTTAACGAAAAGACGCCGCTTGCCCATTTCATCAAGTTCTCTTCCTGAGTATTGAAATGCTTCACCGTCTGAGAGTATAATATTGTCTGCATGATATGATATGGTTCCCACACCCAAAGAAAGGCGAGCGTCCCACGGCTTTTTACTTTCTTTAGGCGTATAACTTTTTAAGCCAGTACGCAATAGAACTGCAACTCTCAACGCATTTTCTGGGTTCTCAATAATCATTTGGAAACTATCTCCTCTAAAAAATTCAATTTTTAAAGGTTCAATCACTGATAGCTCATCGACTATTTTCCGAATGGACTCCAATAAAAAGTCCCGATATTTTATCTGTATAGCAGAAGAATCTATAATATCGCCTGTGATAACTCCTTTTATTTTATCCATACTCTTTGATTATTATAATCTCCTACAAAGATATAACTATTACTCCAAAAATCAACCAAAAACGGTTGTTTTTCGAAAATCAACCGAAAATAGTTGTTTTTTTAGAATCAACCAAAAACGGTTGATTCTATAAGACCAACCGTTTTTGGGGTTTCGAGATAAATTCCATTAATTCTGCGCTTTGCGTATATACACGCGGTGCGTTCCTCTTCCCATAGAGTCGATGCCCGAATCGGGCTGCTGTGACAGCGCTTTAATTTCCTTTGCAGCAGGCGTGCGGCATAATCCTGTTAATGCGGCATATTCATTAACTGTGATAAAAGGATTGGTGTTTAGATATTTCCGTACCAATTCCAGTCGTTCTTCGGCAGTATATTTCTGCGATGAGCGAGCGAACTTGTGCTGTGAGCGTTCCAAATTACAATTCTTATCGGTTAGTCTCACAAATTTCTTATCCGGGCGGAATTTTACGCTTCCTACCTGAATACTTTGAGCGTTTCGATGGGTGGCATCTTCACTCGCTTCTTCACGCTGCTTGTCCTTCTTCAGTTCTAACGAAGCTGTGAACAGACCCAAATTGTCTACCTTAACGGAATAGCCTTGCCCTAACTGATACGCCATTTCTTTAGTAAAAGCTTCGAGCACACCTCTGATTTCCGCCACATTGTACGTAGTGCTATCTGCCACTCTATCAATGATGTACTGCATTTCTAACTGACCGCTGAGCACAAGGCGAGGGTAGAGTACGTGTTCTCCGTTTTCACTTGGCAGGTTCATTTCCTGCATTTGATATTTTGCCATAATATTATAAAAGGTTTATAGGTTAAACTTATAATCATTGCGTGTAAAAATCATAGTTTTCGCATTCAATTCTCTATACTTAGGTTAAGTATATAAAAACTTAGCCTAAGAATATATATACTTAAGCTTAGTATATATAAACTTAGGCTAAAGATACAGAATTTTAGCCCAGAAGTCAAGTTTTTCAATGGGAAGTTTTGAAATAAAAAGCCCGCCATTAATGAAAAACTCATCAATGACGGGCCGCTGATTATTCTGTCTAATTCTTACCCACACTTATACTTACGCTCACAGTACCTTTCGCATTGCGCGCAAATGTCGTATCCCAGCATTGCGCCGAGCATGAAATCCTCTTCGGGAGTGAGGAGGTTGAGTGGCCGCGCCGCAATCATGCGTATGGCGTTAAGGCACTCTTCTCTGCCGAAATACAGGTTCAGACTATTGTTGCCTGCCGGCTGGATAACATATTTAATGTTTTGACTTTCCAGTCTGCGGATAACGAAATCCTCATATTTCTTGTTGAATGTGAAGAGCACCATACGGCGCACTCCTTTCTTATATTCGTAGATGTGGTTCATCAGAACCTTCATGTCTACTGGTAATGTAGTGGCTTGCTGCATGATTGTAACTTGAGTTTAAAGGTGTGTGTGAGTTAAGAATTCATATAATGATTAGAGGCTAGGCTGTATCTGAGCTACCCAAGCGTCGATGCGCTCGTCGGTCTTGTTGTCCTCGTTCACTTCGTCGAGTGCCAAGCCTACGAATTTTCCGTCGACAACGGCTTCAGAATCGTCGAATGTATAGCCGTCTGTCGGTACGGCTCCTATGATATTTGCTCCGGCTTCTTTTGCAGCATTATATATCTCGGCCAACCCGCCTACAAAGGTATCGGCATAAGAATCAGAGTCGCCGCAACCGAAAAGGGCAACGGTTTTTCCGCTAAGGTCAGCATCCTTGATAACCTTGATGCCATCGTACCAATCGTCTTGTACCTCGCCGGCGCCCCAAGTAGATGTTCCCAGAATGAGATTATCGTTATCGGCAATAACGCTATCGTTGAAATCTGTTACGTTGATAACATTATCTACACCCAGCTTAGCTGCTATTCTGCCAGCCAAATCTTCGCAGGTTCCTGTGGTAGAACCATAGATGATTACAGTCTTTTTCATGATCTTCAGTTGTTTTTAGTTTATATTATGTATAATAGTTAAAGTCGGTTTGTTTTAATTACCGACGCAAAGTTAGGTTAGCGTCATTTTCTGTACAATACCTAAAAATCGTGATTTTGAAGGGTGGTATCAGCGTATTTAGGTTTCACTCCTTTTTTATTGCTTATTATTATTTTTGTTTATCTTTGTAGATAACACCAACAGAACAAGTATGACATTACCACTTATAGGCTTAAGCAGGCATCGCATAATGGTAGACGGTGCAGGTGTAACAACGCTTTTGGCGTTTCACGGGTGTCCGCTTGCGTGCAAATACTGCCTTAATCCGCAGACACTGTCGCCCAAAGGGGTGTGGAAAACATTCACTATGGAGGAGATGTTCGGCATAGTGAAGAAAGATGATCTGTATTTCCGGGCAACCGGCGGCGGTGTTACATTCGGCGGTGGCGAGCCTCTTTTATATTATAAGGAGATACTTCGGTTTAAGAATCTATGCATGGACAATGGGAAGAGTTGGAAAATCAACATAGAGTCTTCGCTTAATGTACCTAGCACAACGGTAGAGGCGATAGGGGATATCATCGACCATTGGATAGTAGATATCAAAGACATGAATCCTCTTATCTACAAGGCGTATACGGGGAAAGACAATGCGGCAGTAATAGGTAATCTTCGGTATCTTCTGAGTAAAAATGCCAGGATAACGGTCCGTGTGCCGCTAATACCCGACTTCAATACAGATGCGGATGTGGAGAATAGCGTAAACGCTCTCAAAAAAATGGGCGTTACCAATATGGATAGATTTAGTTATATCATTAAAATGCATTGATTATTATGGAAATCGGAAAAAGAATATGCAAAACTTTAAAGGAGCTTCGCAAGAGGATAGCCGATGCTAATGAGATACCTTTTGAAACAGACGAATGTACGCATAAGGGTGAATGCCTTGGCACTTGCCCCAAGTGCGAGCAGGAGGTGAACTACCTTATAAACTCTATAGAAAAGCGCGAGCAGGAAGGAAAGCCTGTGGGGATAGAGGGACTGATGACTGAAGATGAACTGCGCCAAGCGTTCTTGATAGATTCTGAAGATGATAATGAAGACGGAGACATTATTAATAAGGTGTCAAGAACAGCAGGATTGCCTGTTATGGGAGATGTGCCAAATAGAACAATACCAGCTCAGGAAGAAGGAATTGTACCACAACCGCAAGGAGATGCTTATACTCCTGAAATAGAAATACTGGGAGATGTGCGGCACATCTGTTTATATGATTTCGTCCTTATTATATTAAAGGAGTTGCTGGCCGAAATGGATGGTAATTTCGTTTTCTCGCCTGCGGGACTCTGGCATGTTCTCAGTATGCTGAGCGACGGAATGGATGTAAGAAGTGATATTTATCGCAAATTATATGACTTTGCAGGGTTGTTCAATAACGGAATAAGAACCATAGATAACGAAGATTTCAGACTGGAGCACGCTTCAAGTATTTGGTATAATAAGACGTTTGTGGCTGTTAAAGAGCAGTATATTAAAACTCTTAAGCATAGTTATAAAGCGGAAGTTGAGAGCGCCGACTTTGCGGATGAGGAAAATACCAAACTTTTGATAGATGGGTGGGTCTTTAATAAGACTCATGACATGATTCCTCAGCTCGATACCAAAATTAGCCAAGACGCGCTGATGGTAGTGCTCGACGCTATTTATATGAACGGTAAGTGGGAGAGTCCGTTTAAACCATATCTTACAGGAAAAAATGTGTTCAATAACTCAAACGGTACCACATCGGAGGTTGATATGATGTATCAAGCGCTTGATGACATCGAATATACAGAAACAGATGAGTATCAGGTTATCACTTTGCCGTATAGAAACAGTGAATACAGCATGGTGGTAGTATTGCCTAAAGAAGGTGTAAGCATAGACAACGTTATGTCCGAACCCTATTGGATTGATTCGCAGATGTATCTTTGTGAAGATGATATGTTTAATAAAGTAGTGGAACTGTATATGCCTCGCTTTAAATTCAACAATACATTATCATTTAAAGAAATACTATCAAGACTGGGATTAGCCGATATGTTCGACAGAGACGACTCATTCCCGGATATAACTGACAAACCGGCATTCATAAGCCAGATAAAGCAGCAGTGCGTAATAGAAGTAGGAGAAGAAGGAACAAAAGCTGCCGCAGTGACAATTGCGGAATGTGAAGTAGGCTGTCCTCCGCCCGATGATGTTCCACAATACATCACAATGAAACTGGATAAACCCTTCGGCTTTGCTATCAAAAACCAAGGGAACGAAATTCTGTTTATGGGAGTAATAAAGAGCATGTAAAAAAACTCACTGTTTTACGTGAAACTTTTTTATCAATCATATAGTATCAACTATCTGATATTCAATAAAAAAATGAAAGAATGACAAAACTATATATATAATATGCAATGTTCAATAGATATTATTTCATTACAAGAAACTCATTATTTATAACGATGCAATGATACAATTAGAAGAAAATAAAGGCATTCCACGAAGCATACTTATCATGATGTCTGTAGTGGCCGGACTCACCGTAGCCAACCTCTACTACAATCAGCCGCTGCTGGAAGAAATGAAAGCATCGCTCAATGCCAATGAGGTAGAAACGAATCTGATAACCGTAATTACCCAAGCCGGATATGCAGCGGGATTGCTTTTCGTTGTACCTCTGGCGGATATGCTATCCCGACGTAAAATCATCATGACCAATATGGCTACGGCAGTGCTGATGGCTTTGGTGATAGCTTTTACGGCAGATATAAAAGTAGTGTGGGCGGCATCATTTATATTAGGAATGTGCTCTGTAGTACCGCAGATATTCGTACCGATGGCGGGATTGTTCTCCAAACCAGAAAATAAGTCGCGCAATATGGGTTATGTATTGTCTGGGCTGCTGACGGGAGTGCTTGGTGCGCGAGTGGTGAGCGGATACCTGGGCGACTGGGTAGGGTGGCGCGCCATGTTCGGAATAGCCGCCTTAATCATGCTTATATGTCTGGCGGTAACCCTGAAAATGCTTCCGGTAATGCGACCGTCGTTTAAAGGTAGCTATCCGCAGTTGATGCGTACCGTGGGCGAGATATTCTTTTCTCACCCAAATATCCGGCTCTATTCATTGCGAGCGTCGTGCAGCTTCGCCAGCATGATGTCGATATGGTCGTGCATGGCTTTCCATCTAAGCGGAAGTCCGTTTAACGCCGGAAGCGATAAGGTAGGACTACTCGGTCTGTGCGGCATAGCTGGCGCTATGGCAGCCAGCGGAGTGGGTAAGTACATTCCCCGATTCGGCATCCTCAGGTTTTCCACGTTTGGTAGTATCTTTCAGTTAATAGCTTGGAGCATAGCATTTTTGTTCGGTGAGTTTTATTCCGGATTGGCATTGGCAATTATCCTTGTAGATATAGGAGCGCAATGCCAGCAGTTGAGCAACCAAAGCGGCTGTCTGAAAGAAGTGCCACACGCATCGAACCGCGCCAACACCATTTTCATGACATCGCTCTTTATAGGAGGCAGTGTAGGAACGTTCTGCTCTGGAGCGATATGGCCGCACTGGGGATGGCATGGCGTGTGCTTTGTAGGCATTCTTTTCGGCATTCTCTCGCTGTTTATTTCGGCTTACGAGAAATTACGTCGATAAATAGCGGATAAAATCTCGCCATATTCAGAAAGTTTTGTGTATATTTGCACACAAATTTTCGCTGAACATGAAAATTAAGGAATTGATTAGAGCCCTTGAGATGTTCGCGCCTCTGCCCTTGCAAGACGGATTCGATAATGCCGGCGTGCAAGTAGGATTGACAGACGCGGAAGCTACAGGGGCTTTGTTGTGTCTTGACGTCACCGAAGCGGTGATAGACGAGGCGATTACGAAAGGATATAATCTGATAGTTTCGCACCATCCGCTTATCTTTAAAGGCTATAAATCGCTGACCGGAAGAGATTATGTGGAGCGCTGCATCATGAAGGCCATAAAGAATGATATTGTGGTCTACTCGATGCATACCAATATGGATAACGCTCGGCAGGGGGTGAACTTCAAGATTGCCGAGAAACTGGGGCTTACCGACCTGCAGGTGCTTGAGCCGAAAGAGAATGCGTTGCTTAAACTGGTTACGTTTGTGCCTTTGAAGCAAGCCGAAAGCGTGCGCACTGCTTTATTCGAGGCGGGATGCGGATGTATAGGTAATTATGACTCATGCAGTTATAATCTTGAAGGAAAAGGAACGTTCTGCGCAGGAGAGGGTACAAATCCGTTCTGCGGCAAGCAAGGTGAACTTCACACTGAAGAGGAGGTGAGGATTGAGACTATTCTGCCTGCTTACAAGCGTGCCGAGGTGGAACGGGCTTTATGTAAGGCGCATCCGTACGAGGAGCCTGCCTACGATTTCTATCAACTGAATAATGTTTGGAATCAGGTTGGCGCAGGAATAGTAGGAACGCTGCCGGAGCCGGTAGCGGAAACGGACTTCCTTAAAAAGGTGAAACAGACGTTCGAGGTGGGTTGCGTAATGCACTCGCGCCAGACAGGAAGGCTTATTCAGAAAGTAGCGTTGTGCGGAGGTTCGGGAGCGTTTTTGTTGCCCAAGGCAGTAAGAACTAACGCTGATGTCTTCATAACGGGAGAAGTGAAGTATCATGATTACTTCTTCTACGAAAAGGATATCCTGATAGCGGCTATCGGACATTATGAGAGTGAACAATATACGAAAGAAATATTTTATTCAATACTAAAGGAGATGTTTCCACGACTCAGCGTAGAGATGACTCGTGTAAATACAAATCCTATAAAATACTTATAAAAATGGCTAAAGAAGTAAAGAAAGATCCCAGCGAATTGAGCGTGGAAGAAAAGCTTAGAGCTTTGTATCAGTTGCAGACCATGTTGTCTGAAATCGACAAAATCAAGACACTTCGTGGTGAGTTGCCGCTCGAAGTACAGGATTTGGAAGACGAAGTTACCGGATTGACTACTCGTATCGAAAAGATTAAAGGCGAAATCGAAGAGTTGAAGGGTAATGTTGCCACTAAGAAGATCGAGATTGAAACCGCTAAGGCTTCTATCGAAAAGTACAAACAGCAGCAGGACAACGTTCGTAATAACCGCGAATTCGACGTGCTGACTAAGGAAATCGAATTCCAGACTCTGGAAGTTGAGTTGTGCGAAAAGCGTATCAAGGAATACACAGAAAGTATTAAGACCAAGAACGAAGAGATTGAAAAGAGTACTACTGCTCTGGAAGAGAGAAAGAAGGACTTGGAAGTTAAGAAGAACGAGCTCGACGAAATCATCGCTGAAACTAAGCAGGAAGAAGAAAAGTTGAGAGATAAGGCTAAGAACCTTGAAACTACTATCGAACCTCGTTTGCTTCAGGCTTTCAAGAGAATTCGTAAGAACTCAAGAAACGGTTTGGCTATCACTTACGTTCAGCGTGATGCTTGTGGTGGTTGCTTCAACAAGATTCCGCCTCAGAAACAGATGGATATCCGTATGCGTAAGAAAATCATCGTTTGCGAATATTGCGGACGTATCATGATTGACCCTGAATTGGCTGGTGTAGTACCTGAAAGACATTTGGAAACTAAAACCAAATAAGTAAGCGGTTACAGCAATTATAGGCTGCGTTCTGTGTGATGCAGCTATCGATATAAGAAGAGCTTTGGGAATACCAAGGCTCTTTTTTTATTATTGCTGTCCGCTAAAACTCTAAATAGCATAAATATTCCGCCCGAAGTTCACTATGAGGAAAGGGGGTGCTATACTAATTTCTGAGCAATTGCAAGAATTTTAACCATGATACGCGCATGTACGCACGATAAAAATCAAAGAGAGAGCAAAGGCTTGCGTCTGCTAATTTAAGGTTTTTAAAATTAGATGCAAATGTAGGCATTCCCATATTTCCATTAACTACTCAAAAACACCTTTTTTACTACCTTAATGATAACCTTGTCGGATTTTGAATCGCAGATATAGGCCTAATTGTCAGACCATCAATGAAATATCCAACGTTTCAACGCCTTATAGATTCCATCTTCATCGACTGAATCCGTGATATAGTCAGCGGCATTCTTCAGCGGTTCATTGGCGTTGCCCATGGCAACCCCGATACCCGCTTTCTTGATAATGGACATGTCGTTGCCTCCGTCTCCGAAAGCCATCGTTTCCTCCGGTTTGATGCCATGACGGGCAATGATTGCAGAAAGCCCCATACCCTTGTCCGCACTTTTCATAGTGATATCCGCAAAGTCGGGATGCCACCTGCATGACGTGCAGTCTGGGAGGCTCCGCATAATCAATTCCTCGTCCTCCTGTGATATTATGGGAGTAAGTTGCAGAACGGATTGCCCTAAGACAGACTCCACCGGCACGTCTTCACTCAGTCCGCGCACGTTAAGCATTTGCCGGAAAATGCGGTCGGCACTTTCGTTGTCATGATACATAACCAAATCGTTCTTGCCTACCACCATACAGGCAAAGTTCATTTCATCAGCCAAAGACAATATTTTCCGCACGTTCGCTTCCGGTATCGGATGAAATGATATAATTTCCTCTTCCTCGAAACAATAAGCACCGTTTACGGTTATATACCCGTCCACCAAATGACTAATCTCATTGATGTTGTCTATCAACTGGCGGGGACGTCCGGTAGATATATAAACTTTGATGCCCATATTTTTCGCCATTGCTATGGCTTCTACTGTCGATCGGGGAATCTTGTGAGTTCTGAAACTCACCAATGTCCCGTCTATATCAAAAAACAATGCTTTAATCATATATATAATATTACACTTTACCTAATTTAGTGATGATGCTCTTCTCCGTAGCCACCAGTGTCGATGTGGTTGTGGCGATTATGCTCACGACTGTCGGATTTGCCGAAGGTATAGGTGATGGCCAGACGTAATGTGCGACCTCCCGACCATTTGCGGATTGACTGCGTGTATCCGTTCCCGTAAAGGACATTGTTCGTCTCTTTTGAGTTGAAAATATCCTTGCAGAGAAGCGATATGCCCCAAGAACCGATATTTTTGCGTACCCCGGCTTCTACATCCCAATCGGATTCCAGCGTGCCCTGCGGGGTGATACGGCGCGAGTTATACCGGCCTGTGGTTTGGAAAGTCATGTCCCACGGCAGACGTAACGATGCCATACAGCGCACATCCCACACCAAACGATTCTGTTTGTCACCATGTACGGCATAGAAGCTATCGTGCAGCGGATAGTCTGCACTCCAAGCCTTGAGATGACTATTGTAAAGGTTCAATGTGGTGGTGAGTGTCAGCCGTCTGAACAGCAGGTTGCGGGATATAATCTCCACCCCGGTGTTTACCATGTTGCCCACGTTGGCGTGACCGTAATACATCGTGTTTACATTGGGGTCTGAAGCCATAGGCGCAAGAAAGCTGACATGGCTTATCATATCGTTGTTGGTACGGAGATAGCCTGACACGGAAAGCATGTGGCCAGTCCAATTCTTTATGTACGACAGTTCCACGGCATTACTGTACTCGGGCAAGATAAGCGGGTTTCCAAGATGTACTTCCGAAGGGTCGGAAATATTCTCAAAAGTATTGAGCTGGGGGCCGAAAGGACGGCGTATGCGGCGAGAATAGTTCAGCTTCAGCTCATTGTTGCCAAGAAAAGACCAGCCGATTGAAGCCGAGGGGAATAGCGCGAAATCATTTTTCTTGAAGAGAGCCACGTCCGCATCTGTCTGGCCGTAGCCCAAAGAACGTGTCCGTATCTGCCACATCTCTCCGCGAAGTCCGGCGGAGAAGGTCAGGTGTTCATAGTTGCCGGAGAAGTTTACATACAAGGCGGAAATGTCCGTGTCGTATTTGAAACGATTATAGAGCTCGTCAATAGGTAAAAGGCCGTTCTCGTCAGGACCTCCTGCATACGATGACGGACTGTTCTCGTGGTTGTAGTTGCCTTTATAACCGGCTTCGAAGCGCAGCCACGGCAATGCCTGTAATGAATAATCAAGCGCAGCTTCCCAGTTGCTGATTTTTACATCCTGATGCTGGCTTTGCCAGATGGGTTCCTCCGTGCCGTCGGCCCAAATCTCATTTTCATGAAACCGGTTGTCGTTGGGACCTCTCCATATATTATAGCTCACGTTCATGTCGATAAAATGGTCGGGATTGAACGTGTGCTTGTAACCAAGCATGACGTTTGCGCCACGGGTATCGCCACTTTCACGCATATTATTGACATTGACGATCCATTGCCCCGGCACATTGCTAAGGTGAGTGGTTGTCGTACGTCCCCATTTGTGTCCGAGCGTTCCGATTGCGCTCAGGTAAACATCATTCTTGTCATCAGGTCTGAAATTCGTACCCAGACGAAGGAACATGCTGTTTTCATGCTTCTTGCTATCGCCGTCAGAGTTGAGATATGTTCCATTGTCATAACTGCGGCGCGATGTCGAACCTCCGGGTACATGTTGGGTTTTAAGTCCGATTCCGGCGAATGATTCAAACTTGCCTTCGTTGTAATTGAAATTAAGATTCACGTTTGCCGTCCCGTGTGTATCCACATTAACCTCGGCGGTGCCAAAGTAACCGTGACGGTGGTCTTCCTTCAACCGTATATTGATGATTCCGGCAGTTCCCTCCGTGCTATGCTTGGAAGACGGATTCGTCATGACCTCAATGCTCTCAATGGCTTCAGCAGGAAGCTGACGAAGTATCTGGGCGCGGTTGTCATCGTTCATCCCCATCTTTTTACCATTTATCCACACAAGGACATCGGCATTGCCACGCAAAGATATTTCTCCCTCGCTGTTTACATCAACCGACGGGACAGCGGCAAGAAGTTCATCGGCAGATGCACCGGTGGCGGCTATGTTTGAGCTTACATTGAAAATTCTGCGCTCTGCATTGACCGATAACTGGCTTTTCTGCCCAGTGATGACCACTTCCTGAAGTAACTTGGTGTCCTCTGCAAGTTCTATTTTCCCAAGATTTATCTCCGAATTCCCTATTGTGATTTCACGTTCCTGTGTGACATTACCAATCATGCTGACACGGACAATATATTTTCCCGAAGGTGCATTGTGGATAATAAACACTCCGTTTTCATCGGTTGTGGTACCAATAGGCAGCGGCGCACCCGTTTCCGGGTTCACAAGAACTACCGTAGCGAAGTCAAGAGGTTCGGATGTCGTCCTATTAAAGACTGTACCTGTGATGTTGCCATCGGCATACGCACTTCCTGAAATCATCAGGAAGGCTGTCGATAAGGAGATCGATAATTTTTTTCTCATATTCTTTTTCTTTTATGATTTTGTTTTCTGCGTGCAAAATTATGCAATCGCCAATGCAACCAATTTACAAAGATGAAGCGGAGGCTTCATCCTTAGAAAAAAAGAAAACTTCCGCAAATATCGCCTTGACAACACCCCATGCAGGTTATTTTGAACATTTCGGGCAAATACCCTTTATCATATAATTGATGGCGTGTGGATAAAAACCTTCGGGTATATTTACCAGAGGGACACGCTCCGATTCAAAACAATATGTTTCCTTGCACCGCTCGCAATAAAAGTGAACATGCTGGTCGGAAATGGTATGATGTGTGTCGCCATAACACAACTCATATTTGAAAGAGCGGCTGCCATCCTCTATCACGTGGACTATTTCCTTTTCGGAAAAAAGCTCAAGCACTCTGAAAATGCTTGCTTTCTCCATTGAAAACCCCAACGAGATTTCCAAATCGGCAAGGCTGATCGGATGGGATGCCTTCATCAACTCTCTAGCGACAAGGATACGGTTGGAAGTGGGCTTAACCCCTTTCCTGTTTAAGATATTTTCTATGTCTATACTATTCATTTATTACGATTTATCTCAATAAATTTTTGTGCACAAAGGTAAATGGTTCAGCTTACTTATTGACTACCAATATTCCATATAATACTACCATTTTGATTATTATAATATTTATTTGGCATAAATAATACGGAGGCTTCGGCTATAATTCAGATAAATACGCTAATTTTGCAACCAGTGAAATATCAATAATCACAAAACCGCAATGGCATACAAGAACCTGATGGGGATTTTCCCTTACAAGACAGCAAACCACATTTCGCTGTTGAAATATACCAAAAGCGCATGCGGCGTGGACTTCATGCTCAATACCGCCGAGAGCAGTGAAAGACAAGGATGGTTTAACCTGCACGAGAGGTATAAGACCGACTTCTTCGAGTTTTATTTTTTCCGCAAGGCATCAGGATTTATGTTCCTTGACGGAGATAAAATCGAACTGCACGACAACTACGTTCTTATTATCCCTCCGTTCAAGCGGCAGGAATGGCACGTGCAGATGGAAGAGCTTGATTACACCTTTCTTATATTCCAAGAAGAGTTTATCTATAACTTTATCTCCGACAAATATTTTATATATAGGTTGCTGTATTGCTATCAAAGCGACAACCCGCCCTGTTTCGGTATGGATGCAGAGCAAATGGGATTCTTCTTTGCGCTGCTCCGAAAGATGAAGTCGGAACTATTGTCGCCTGTCGCTGACAGTTACCACATGATTGTGGCCTATTTGTATGAGTTCCTGTTGCTGCTGAACCGCTATTACGCTAAGATGTTCAACCTGCCATTGCGCCTTCCGCTGAACAATTACGCTTTCAGGTACAAGGAACTGTTGGAGAAAAATATCCGTCAACACATTCGGGTAAACGATTATGCCTCGATGATGGGCATCAGCAGGATTGCCCTTAACAAAGCCGTGGAAAACGAATTCGGAGTGACTGCCGTGCATCTTTTGAAACAAAGGCTGTTGCAGGAGATAAAGAACGATTTGCTCTTTTCCGATTTATCCGTAAAGGAAATAGCCTATAAACTGCAATTCTCAGCCCCCAATCACCTGATGCGGTTCTTCAAGCAACAGACGGGAACGACTGTCGGGGAGTTCATGGAAGAGGTTAAGAACAATGGGGTTTCATAGCCGGATTATCAATATGGTAGTAGTTGGTTCTGTTTTGGTATCTGCTAAAAGGTTAAAGCGCAATACCTTTGCAGGCAGAAACAAAATCAACGAATATTATGGATAAAGAAAGACTATTTGACATATTAAAGAGCAAGATTGAAGAAGCCGATGCCATTGTGGTGGGAGGAGCTTCGGGTATGTCGGCGGCTTCGGGATTCAGGTTTTACTACCAAGACGATGAAGTGTTCAGGCAAATGGCCGGTTCGTTAAGAGAGAAATATGGGTTCAGTAACATGTTCGACGGCTTTTACAATCCACGGATGACAAAGGGTGAACACTGGGCGCTGCAACTTCGCACCATCAAATACGATTATGAATGTGAAACTGGCGAAACCTACACCGTTCTTGCCGAACTGTTGGAAGGAAAGAACTATTACATCGTGACCACCAACCAAGACGCGCAATTCTACAGAGTGTTCCCGGAGAACCGGATTACGCGTCTTCAAGGCGACTTGCGATATTTCCAATGCAAGGAGTGTTGTCATGATGCTATCTACTACAACAAGGACATGGTTATGGAACTGAACGATAAAATTGTGAACGACTGCCTGCCAAAGGCAGATATTCCGCGCTGCCCTGTCTGTGGCGGGGAGATGGATGTATGGGTCAGGTCACGTGAGTTCCTGGAAGGCAGTTTTTACCAGAAGGAGCTGCAACGATATATGAGTTTCCTGCAAGCCAACTCCCGGCGCAAGACGCTGTTTCTGGAATTGGGCGTGGGCATGATGACCCCGATGTTCATCAAGGAGCCTTTCATGAATATGGTGTACCAGTGGCCTCATGCAACCTATGTACCGATCAATCCGCAGCACGCTATCATTCCAAAGGAAATAGCCGGCAAGAGCCTTGCCGTCAATGATGACATTGCGTTTGCCCTTAAAGAAATATTGGGAAAGCCTACGTCACACCTGCAAAGGGAAGAGCAGGGTAAAATCTTCAATCCGAGTAGAATATATTGATCATGAAAGAACTTATCGAAAAGGCCTGTCACGCGTTGCGTCAGGCGGATGCCATACTTATCGGAGCTAGCAACGGACTGTCTATAGCCGAAGGCTACAACATTTTTGCCGACAATGAAATGTTCCGTTCGCAATTCGGAAGTTTCCGTCAACGGTTTGGTATACACAGTGTTCTCGATGGCTGTTTTTACAACTATCCGTCGGAAACCGACCGCCACGAGTTTTTAAGCCGATTGGTGGAGTCTTGGGTGAAAGACTACTGCCCTTCGCAGGTGATGGACAACCTACGTGCGATAATCGGCGACAAACCCCATTTCATTCTTACCACCAATGGCGACACGCATCTTGAGTTGTCAGGATTTGACCCTGCCTGTGTGTGGGAGATAGAAGGAACATTCACTCATCTGCTTCAAGGGAAACAGCCCGACAACAAGCAGGACGTAATGAACAGCTTTCTCTCGCGATATACGGGCAAACGCCTTGTAGTTTTGGAACTGGGTATCGGAAGTCGCAACCGCATCATCAAACAACCTCTGATGCAGCTTGTGAAACATGAACCAAATGCCACCTACATCACACTCAACTTACCACATGAGCTGTATATCTCAGAGGAAATAGCTGGAAAGTCAATAGCATTGCCCGGCGACATCGCCACAACATTAAACAGATTGAAGCTATGATTGTCCCCTCCGATGAAATATCCCGACTGTCCTCCACCGTAAAAGCCCTGTTTTTACGGTGGACTGATTTCATGTACAGCCGTGTCCGCTTCAATATACCCGACAGTAAGCTGCACGCCACCGCACATTGTGAGCGCGTGCTTCTTTTCGGCCTTTTGATTGGCGAGAAACAGTTTCCGGATAACAGCACAGCATGGGAGATACTGGCTCATGCTTCGGTGTTTCATGACACACGTCGTTTTGACGAGTATCTTAACACAGGACACGGATCACGTGCCGCCGATTACTATAGGGATTTCTGCGGCAACACTACTGATATATGCTATCATCCGGAAGCTGAATATCTGATGCGCTACCACGACCGTGACGACAATATAGGAAAGACGGCGATAGAAAATGCTTTCGGTGATGATTCAACCTCAGTTTTGCAGCTTTACGATGTATTCAAGGATGCTGATGCGCTTGACCGTTGGCGGTTTGGAAGCTACTGGATTGATGTGCGTTATCTTCGAACCGACAATGCTCGTCATTTGTTGGATTTTGCTAAGAGAATTGTGGAAGAAACCGTTCCCAAAGAATTGATACGACACATTGAGCAACTGATAATAGAACAACTTAAATCACAGGAAAGATGAACGATTCTCTCCTTCATTGGACGGGGGGAAGGCTCTTAATGATATGATAACAAAACTTAGTTTGCCATGCGACAAATAATAACACATTTCACCGACGATGATTTGTATAAGTTCACTATGTGTTGCGCTGTGATAGAGAACTATCCGCGCACACAGGTCAAGTACAAATTTATAGACCGCGACAACATCGTTTATCCTGCCGGATTTGCGGATGAGTTGCGGAAGCAGATAGTCATGCTTGAGAATGTTGTGATAACTGACGAGGAAATCGCTTTTATGCGGTGTAAATGCACATACATCCCGTCTTGGTTTTACAGCTTTCTCAAAGGGTTCAGATACGACCGTAATTGGGTGGAAGTTAATCAGGATGAAAGAGGGTATCTAAGTGTTGAGTTCAACGGATATTGGAGCGACACGATTTTGCTTGAAGTCAAAGTGCTGGCAATCATTTCCGAGATGTACTACATGATGACCGGGGAGGATAAGGCATTTGATTATGGGGAATATTACAGGAAATCTTGGCAAAAAGCGGAACGGCTGCTCAATGCTGGATGTGTGTTCAGTGATTTCGGCACACGCCGCCGTGCCTCTTTTGAAGCGCAGGAAACAGCGGTAAAGGCTATGAAAGATTGCCAAGACAGAATGGGCGGGAAAGGCAGATTTGTCGGCACGAGCAATGTTTACCTTGCCATGAAATACGGCTTAACCCCCGTCGGCACGATGGGGCACGAATTGATTTGCGCCATTGCAGGAATGTATGGGCCGCAGATGGCAAACCATATAGCGATGGAGGTATGGACGAAAACATATCGCGGAGCTTTGGGCACTTTTCTTTATGACACTTACGGCTGGCGCATTTTCAGCCTGAATTTCTCGGAAGACTTTGCCCGTATGTTCAAAGGTTTACGAGTGGACAGTGGAGACAACAGAAAAGAACTTGAATTGATTATAGGCAAATACCGTTCATTGGGCATAGATCCGTGTACCAAGCAGGTCGTTTTCAGTAACGGATTGAATGTAGATGATGCCATTGGAATCCAACAATATGCTACCGGAAAATGTCAGCCGTCATTTGGTATCGGAACATATTTTACGAATGATTTCCCCGGAGTAAAGCCCAAGAATATTGTAATCAAGCTCGTTGCCGTAAAAATAACGGAGTCATGGCCGTTTTACAGTCGGACTTGCAAGTTGAGCAATGAAAAAGACAAATATACTGGTGACAATGATGTCATCAGGCGTTTTATGGAGATATTGCATATCGATAATCAAGAGGTAATATGAACACACGGTTACGCAAGAATCTGACAGGCAGCATGTCGTTCTATTCCCATATCCCTTGCCGGATGCGGGAATATGGCATTACGCATGACGGATGGCTTGACAGGCAGCTCTTGGTGCTGCATAGGCTGTTTGATGAACTGAACGACAAGATGGAGCATTCCGGCAGACAGGGCATTGATGATTTGATTACTATGGAATCCCGTGATTCGTGGCTGCTTACATCGGACAAGCCCAGAACTTCGTTTTCAATCATGTACAGTCCCGATTACAATGAGGATGAAGTGATTATTTCAGTTCGCTATAGGCGGGGATTTCCGGAAGGAAACAATATGCCTGCCGAGTGTAGTCTATCTGGCAACAGTAGTGTTGCAGCCCGTTGGTTACAATCAGGTAGTCTACTTTCAGCACCATATTATAACGCGTAATCTGATCGAATACAGCTTGTGTTATCTCCACGCTCGGCGCTTTATACTCTATTATTAAACGAGCCGACAAATCGCGCCTGTAGAGCACCGTATCGCATCGCTTTTTCGTAGCGTTAAGGCGTATCTGCACCTCGTTGGCAAGCAGTGCTTGGGGGAATCCTTTGTGCTCTATAAGGAAGTGTACGAAGTGTTGTCGTACCCATTCTTCGGGGGTAAGCGCAATGTATTTCTTTCGCAGTATATCGAAAACACTGTATTTGCCTGCGTCATTTGAAATTTTAAGCGAACAAGGGGGTAGGTTTAATGGTAACATTTTATATTTTTGCATAATAAGCGATTGCTGTTTGTATTATATTGTATAATGCAAAGATAGTACAAACCTTGCGCAATCGGATTAATTTAAGCTGTAAAGATGCAGCTTCTCATCTATAAAAAACGGGAAATTATGAAAACAAAAGAGGAAATTGTAGCCAATTGGTTGCCACGCTACACCAAGAGGCCATTGGATGAATTCGGAGAGTATATCCTCCTGACTAACTTTAATAAATATGTTGAGATTTTTGCAGAGAAGTTTAATGTGCCAATTATAGGTAGGGATGCCAATATGATATCGGCTCATGCCGAGGGGATAACCATTATCAACTTCGGAATGGGTAGTCCCAACGCTGCCATCATAATGGATTTGCTGAGTGCTGTGCACCCTAAGGCTTGCCTGTTCTTAGGCAAGTGTGGTGGCATAGACAAGAAGAATAAGATAGGCGATTTCATACTTCCGATAGCTGCCATCAGAGGTGAGGGTACATCTAACGATTATTACCCGCCAGAGGTGCCTTCGCTGCCGGCGTTTATGATGCAGCGTGCGGTGTCATCGGCTATACGAGATCATGGACGCGACTACTGGACGGGTACGGTATATACCACCAACCGCAGAATATGGGAGCACGATGAAGCGTTCAAAGAATACCTATTAAAGACGCGTGCCATGGCGGTGGATATGGAAACGGCTACTCTGTTTACTACCGGATTCTTTAATCATATACCTACGGGTGCGTTGCTGCTGGTATCAGACCAGCCCATGATTCCCGAAGGTGTAAAGACCGAGAAAAGCGACTCGATGGTAACGCGGAATTTTGTAGATGAACACGTGGAGATAGGCATAGATTCGCTGCGAATGATCATCGATGAAAAGAAGACCGTAAAACACCTTAAATTTGACTGGTAATTTTACTGATATGGCTAAAGATGTTACATACGAAGAGGTAGTAAAAGGTATAAAAAACAAAGCTTATTCGCCCGTCTATTTCCTGATGGGGGAAGAGGATTATTACATAGATCGCATATCCGATTATATAATGGATACTGTGCTAGACGAGACGGAAAAAGAGTTCAACTTGACTGTAGTTTACGGCTCGGACACCGATATCGCATCAGTTATCAATGCGGCTAAACGCTATCCGATGATGGCGGAACATCAGGTGGTAGTGGTGCGCGAAGCTCAAATGATGAAGAATTTAGACGAGCTGATTTTTTATCTGCAGAAGCCGCAACCCTCTACTATTTTGGTGATATGCTACAAGCATGGATCGCTAGATAAAAAGAAAAAGCTTACTGCCGAGATAGAGAAGAAGGGCGTATTATTCGAGTCGAAGAAGCTTAAAGATACCCAGCTGCCAGGCTTTATCACTTCTTACCTTAAACGAAAAAAGGTGGAGATAGAGCCTAAAGCCGCCGAGATGATGGCTGAGTTTGTAGGTACCGACTTGAACAGAATGGCGGGCGAATTGGAAAAATTAATTATCGCACTTCCGGTAGGCAGTCAGCGCATAACTCCTGAGCTGATAGAAAAGAATATCGGGATAAGCAAAGATTATAATAGCTTTGAATTACGAAGCGCACTTGTGGCAAGAGATTTGGACAAGGCTTTTAAAATAGTAAAATATATTGAGGATAATCCTAAGAATAATCCGCTGCAACCTATACTGGCAGTGCTGTTCAATTACTTCGCAAATCTGATGTTGGCATACTACGCGCCAGAAAAATCGGAGCGTGGGGTAGCCACCCAATTAGGGCTTCGCTCTGAATGGCTGGCTAAAGAATACATAGCAGGCATGAGAACGTACACCGGCGTTAAGGTGATGCAGATAATAGAAGCTATCCGCACTTGCGATGCTCGATCGAAAGGTATCGACAATCCGTCGACTTGCGATGGAGAACTTCTGAAGGAGCTGGTGTTTTTCATCCTTCACTAACCATACATACATATTATATAGGAGAGGCTTTATTCCCTTTTCACACGCTTTATTAATACGGAGCGCAGAGAGGAGAGTAAAGCTTCTCCTTTTTTCTGCTATCAGTCGGCGCAACGCCGCCAAGAACTGTAACAAGCAAATTGAAATCATCAATACACAAAAACAGTAACGCGTAGCTTTCATATGAGAGACAGAGATGAAAGGTCATTTTAGATGTAAATTACTGTTAAAATCCTCCTATTCTGAGATTTTAAAATTTGCGAAAAAGAGTAGGGATGGTCGCAAATTTTCGATTCTCGTGAAAACGAGAAATAGGTAGTAGCAATCGCGAGTTTCCAAAGTGATAGGGGAGTATACAACTCTTGTTTTATGGTTTACATTTGTGAAATATACAGCAAAAAAGCAACGTTTTACAAATGTGTGCAGCACGTTTTTTGTGTTCTGTTTTCCAATTGGCAAATATTTCAGTTTGTTTTAATGTGATTACAATTGTACCTTAGTAACAAGTATAAATGTATGTATTATAATATGCATCAACTATTTAGATGTTTAATCAGCATAAAATCAAGTCTTAAAGGAAATAATCAAAACCTTCGCTTTATCAATAGAAGAACTATAATGCAAAAATGCGAGTACATCTGTAAATATTAGGTTATTTGTTGCGTCAATTCGTTTTTAATCAATTATTTATAAGATTTCGTTAAAGTTGCGAAAAGCTTGATTAATATAGCGTTTACAAACGTAATTCGCACAATTGTCAAATTTTGATTTTCCGCACATTACAATTGTATTTATATTTTTAGACGTGTAAATTTGCAAATGAAAATCATTCTATTTACTTTTGTAATTACATAGGAAATCCAATAGAATTATAGATGAAAGACCGTATACTTCAAATAATGCAAAAGGAAGGATTGACGAACGCCGACTTCGCAAAAAAAATCGGCATCTCTACATCCTCACTCTCTCATATATTCAGTGGACGTAACAATCCCAGTCTCGACGTGGTTATGTGCATACATAAGGCATGCCCGTATGTGAATCTCTATTGGTTGCTATATGGTGAAGGCGAGATGGAAGGCGGTTCTGAAAATCCGGAACCAAACTCCGGTGATTGGTTGCCTCTTCAGAGCTCTGAGAATCTCCAAAACCCGGCCAATAGTGCGGTCGGTTTTGAATTTCGCAAGGAAAATGGTTCTGAACCACTCCGAAACAGCACTTATACTCCTATGAAAGAAGAGGTTAAGTACATAGAAAAGCCTGCTCCGAAGATTACTGAAATAAGAATTTTCTTCGATAACGGCACTTATCAGGTCTTTAAACCAGAAGCATAACCATCGCCTCCTTATATTATATGCAAATCGGGTGCAGAATATTCAACGCAAGTTTTATATTCTGCACCCGATTTGCATTATCTTTGCAGCTATAAAGAATTATCTTATTATATATGAAAAAATACATATTAGACCTGACAGTGACAGAGAACTTGCGCATTCACGCCAACTACGTTCTCATTAAATTGACTCACTGCAACCCATTGCCCGAAATGCTACCTGGGCAGTTTGCGGAAATCCGTATCGATGGCTCGAATACTACATTCTTGCGCCGTCCTATTTCTATTAACTTCGTCGACAGAGAGAAGAACGAAATCTGGTTTCTCGTACAGTTGGTTGGCGATGGTACCCGTAAACTGGCTACAGTTCAGAAGGGAGATATCGTAAACGTTGTACTTCCGTTGGGTAAAGGCTTCACTATCCCAGAAACAACCGATAAGAAGGTGTTACTGGTAGGCGGAGGCGTAGGTACTGCCCCCATGTTGAACCTTGGCTACGAACTTAAGCAGAAGGGATTTTCTCCTGTATTCTTGCTTGGCGCTCGCTCAAAGAACGGCTTGCTTCAGCTCGATATGTTCAACACTCTCGGTGAGGTTTACACCACTACAGAAGATGGAAGTTTGGGCGAAAAAGGCTACGTTACCATGCACTCTATGCTGTCGGCCAACCGCTTTGATATGATTTACACCTGCGGTCCGAAGCCTATGATGATGGCAGTGGCTAAGTATGCTAAGACCAACGATATAGAATGCGAAGTATCGCTCGAAAACACAATGGCTTGCGGTGTAGGAGCCTGCTTGTGCTGTGTAGAGAAGACCGACGAAGGTCACCTGTGTGTTTGTAAAGAAGGTCCGGTATTTAATATTAAGAAACTATTATGGCAGATTTAAGAGTTAACATCGGTAAGTTAGAGATGAAGAATCCGGTGATGACAGCATCGGGAACATTCGGATATGGACTGGAGTTTCAGGACTTTGTAGACCTTGAACAAATTGGCGGTATTATAGTAAAAGGTACTACCTTGCATCACCGCGAAGGAAACCCTTATCCACGTATGGCAGAGACTCCTATGGGAATGATTAATGCCGTAGGTTTGCAGAATAAGGGCGTTCACTATTTCGTAGATCATATCTATCCGCAGATTAAGGACATCAACACTAATATGATTGTAAACGTGTCTGGCTCTCAGGTAGAAGACTATGCAGAGACTGCACGTATCATCAACGAGTTGGATAACATTCCAGCTATCGAGTTGAACATTTCGTGCCCTAACGTAAAACAGGGCGGTATGGCATTCGGTGTGTCTGCTCACGGTGCCGAAGAAGTTGTGTCTGCCGTTAGGAAGGTGTACGATAAGACTCTTATCGTGAAATTGTCGCCCAACGTTACTGATATTACTGAGATAGCTAAAGCTGCCGAAGCCGCGGGTGCTGATAGCGTATCGCTTATCAATACTCTGCTTGGTATGGCCATCAACGCCGAAAAGCGTAAGCCGGTATTGTCTACCATAACAGGTGGTATGAGTGGAGCTGCCGTTAAGCCTATTGCACTGCGCATGGTATGGCAGGTAGCTAAAGCTGTAAACATCCCAGTAGTAGGATTGGGAGGTATCATGAATTGGAGAGACGCGGTAGAATTCTTGTTGGCTGGTGCTACTGCTATCGAAATTGGCACTGCCAACTTCATTGATCCTGCCATCACTGTTAAGGTTGCTCAGGGCATCGACGATTATCTGAACCGCCACGGGTTCTCATCAGTAAAAGATATAATCGGTGCATTAGAGGCATAATCTGATATATTTACATTAGCATAAATAAGAAAGAGTTTCGACTACTCCTATATAATAAGGGGGGGGGCGAAACTCTTTCTAGTTTTAATCAAGCCGATTTCTTATAACGCCTTTAAGACCTAACTTATATGCGTAACGGCTGTTTGTAACATTATTTCTCTTCAAGCAAATCGGGGCGCAAGCGTTGCGTGCGTTCCAGTGCCTGCTGAAACTCCCAATCTCTGATTTTCGCTTTGTGACCAGACAGCAATACATCGGGCACCTTCCATCCGTTGTATTCTGCCGGACGGGTGTATACTGGGGGCGCAAGTAAATTATCTTGAAACGAATCAGACAGCGCTGATTGCTCGTCCGATATAACTCCAGGTATGATGCGGACGATGGCGTCCGAAATTACGGCGGCAGCCAACTCACCTCCGGTAAGCACATAGTCGCCTATACTTATCTCTTTTGTTATAAGATGCTCACGTATGCGATAGTCTATACCTTTGAAATGTCCGCACAGGATAATCAGATTCTGACTTAGCGAAAGCGTGTTCGCCATCTTCTGGTTGAACTGCTCTCCGTCGGGGCTTGTAAAGATTACCTCATCATAGTCTCTCTCTGCTTTAAGAGCCGAGATGCATCGGTCAATGGGTTCAATTTTCATTACCATTCCTGCACATCCGCCAAACGGATAATCGTCTACCTTCCGATAGCGATCGTATGCATAATCTCGAAGGTTATGAATATGTACATCGGCAATGCCTTTTTTCTGAGCGCGGCTCATGATAGAATAGTTGAAGAAACCTTCTATCATCTCCGGTAAAACGGTTATTATGTCTATTCTCATTTCTATAGGTTTATTGTCTTCGTATTCGCCTACGAAAGTACAAAATTCTATCTATCGGTACAACCTCATATTACATTTTTGCTAAATTTGCACTACTCATTTTATCTACAGAAATAAACGCTATGACTGAAATAGAAAGAATAGACCAGTTGCGTGAAGAACTTCACACGCATAACTATAATTACTATGTACTGAACGCTCCTGTAATAACCGACCAAGAGTTCGACCATTTGATGCGCGAGCTTCAGGATCTTGAGGCGAAACATCCCGAACACTTCGACCCGAACTCTCCAAGCGTACGCGTGGGAAGCGACCTTAACAAGAACTTCAAGCAAGTGGAACATAAGTACCCTATGCTTTCTCTAGGCAACACGTACTCGCAAGCCGAGGTTACCGAATTCTACGACCGAGTAAGCAAATCGCTGAACGAGGATTTCGAAATATGCTGCGAAATGAAATTTGATGGCACGTCAATATCTCTTACCTACGAGCACGGCAAATTAGTACAGGCCGTAACGCGTGGAGACGGGGTGAGAGGTGACGATGTAACCGACAATGTGAAGACGATACGAACCATTCCATTAATTTTACATGGCGATTATCCCGACAGTTTTGAAATGCGAGGCGAGATTTTGATGCCGTGGGATGTGTTCGAGGAATTGAACCGAGAGCGCGAATTAAGAGAAGAACCGTTGTTCGCCAATCCGCGAAACGCAGCTTCGGGTACGCTGAAATCGCAAAACTCGGCAGTCGTAGCGTCTCGTAAGTTGGACGCTTACTTATATTATATGTTGGGCGAGAACTTGCCACACGACGGGCATTACGAAAACCTTATGGAAGCCGAGAAGTGGGGATTCAAGATTTCGCACATCACCAAAAAGGTGCACTCGCTACAAGAGATATTCGACTTCATCAACTACTGGGATGTGGAGCGAAAGAATCTTCCGGTGGCAACCGACGGCATAGTGCTTAAGGTGAATTCTCTGCGCCAACAACGCAATTTGGGCTACACCGCCAAGTCGCCACGATGGGCAATAGCTTATAAATTCCAAGCCGAAAGAGCACTGACCAGATTGAACAAGGTGACTTATCAGGTGGGACGTACCGGAGCGGTAACTCCAGTGGCAAATCTTGACCCGGTACAGCTTTCGGGTACCACGGTGCGACGTGCGTCTCTTCATAATGCCGACATCATAGCGTCGCTCGACCTCCATATCGGTGATATGGTATACGTGGAAAAGGGCGGCGAGATTATCCCAAAAATCACTGGAGTAGACATCGATTCACGCAAGGCGGATGCGGAAAAGGTAGAGTTCATCAGTCATTGTCCGGAGTGTGGAAGCAAGCTAATCAGATACGAAGACGAAGCTGCTTTCTATTGCCCTAACGAAACAGGATGTCCTCCGCAGATAAAGGGTAAGATAGAGCACTTCATCAGCCGCAGAGCTATGAACATAGAAGGACTCGGCCCGGAGACTGTTGACCAATTTTACCAAGAGGACCTGATTCACAATGTTGCGGATCTTTATTCTCTCAGTGCCGATGATATATGCCGCTTAGACCGTATGGGCGAAAAATCGGCCGACAATATAATACAAGGCATAGCTCGCTCTAAAGAAGTGCCATACGAAAGAGTACTTTTCGCCTTAGGAATAAGATTCGTAGGAGAGACCGTGGCCAAGAAAGTAGCCAAGGCGTTCCGTTCTATAGACGCACTGGCCGCTGCAAATCTTGACGCACTGATTCACGTAGACGAAATCGGACTGAAAATAGCACAGAGCATCATATCTTATTTCGCCGATGACAAGAACCGCGAACTGGTGGAACGCTTGCGCAATGCGGGATTGAAGTTGGAAGCCGACGAAGAAGATCTTTCAGGACATACCGACATACTTCAAGGCAAGTCTATCGTAATTAGCGGCGTATTCTCGCGTCACTCGCGCGACGAATATAAGGAATTGATAGAAAAGCATGGCGGTAAAAATGTAGGAAGCATTTCAAAAAAGACCAGTTTCATCTTGGCAGGCGATAACATGGGCCCCAGCAAACTAGAGAAAGCACGTTCGCTTGGTATAGCAATTATCGATGAAAATGAATTTCTATCTATGATTGGCGAATAAAAACAAGACGTTTGATAGGTTTGAACGAAAATATTAGTATTTTTGTGCAACCTAATAAAGTGTTTGAATTTATATATGATACAAAGAAAACTGAAAGGAATGGGGGTAGCGTTGATTACTCCTTTCAACGAAGACGGTAGTGTAGATTATAACTCATTAATAAAGTTGGTAGAATATCAGGTGCAAAACGGAACAGATTTCTTGTGCGTGCTTGGTACCACTGCCGAAACTCCCACATTGACAGCCGAAGAGAAACAGAAGATAAAACATGTCGTTATAGAACGTGTCAATGGCAGGATTCCTATATTATTAGGTGTCAGCAGCAACTGTACGCAGACTGTTGTGAATACATTGAAAAATGATGACATGACAGGAGTAGACGCGGTACTGGTGGCTGTTCCTTATTATAACAAGCCTTCGCAGGAAGGTATTTACCAGCATTATAAAGCCATTGCAGAGGCTACTAAGCTTCCTGTAGTGCTGTATAATGTACCTGGAAGAACCGGCGTGAACATGACTGCCGAAACCACATTGCGTCTGGCACGCGATTTCGATAATATCGTAGCGATTAAGGAGGCTTCGGGTAATATCACTCAGATGGATGACATCATCAAGAACAAACCGGCTAATTTCGACGTTATTTCGGGCGACGACGGCATTACTTTCCCTCTGATAACATTAGGGGCTGTGGGTGTGATTTCCGTAATAGGAAACGCTTTCCCGCGCGAATTCAGCCGTATGACTCGTTTGGCTTTGGCTGGCGACTATCAGAGTGCTTTGGCTATTCATCATCAGTTTACCGAATTATTCAAGCTGTTGTTTGTAGACGGTAACCCGGCAGGTGTGAAAGCGATGCTTAGCATGATGGGTATGATACACAATAAATTGCGTCTTCCGCTTGTACCGACTCGTATCACAACATTCGAGCAGATGAAGCGTATTCTGGACGGACTGAAAGTAAAGTGCTAAAATAGCAGTAAACATCATAAAAAAGGGCAGCTCTTACCGAAAAAGCACACGGTAGGAGCTGCCCTTTTTATATTATCCATGTACGAATTAAACATAATACCAATTATGATGATTTTATCGCATTCCGTTAATGGGCCGATTTTAGGCTTATTTTTGCGTCATGCATCATAAGTAAGTAATAGCATTCATGGTGCGATGTATTACGCTAAAAGCGCTTCATAAATACGCTACAGAATAAATCAGGTAAAATTAGCGCACACAAAATAAGCGTAAAAAACGTGAGAAAAACATTGCGATGATTAAAATTAACCATTGCGATGAATAGAACTGCTTATTGCGAATAGTTGATTGGTTCATTGCATTCTTTTTTTTTGCGGCTCGCAATGTTTTTTCATCCCCTCCAGAAGGTACTGTAGAGCCGTTTTTACGGTAAATTATACAGTCGGATCTTCTGAGCAGACTCCTCTCCCATTTTTCGCATTTAGTAAAATAACAGTACACAGAGACAAGCGGTCAGCGAAACGCCTATATTAATTTGGCCAATAAAGTCTATCACACTGATATTATGATAATAAAAAAAGCTCTCGCACAAGCCATATTGAACATGTGCGAGAGCTTTATATAATCAACTGTAAGTTAGCTTATTAATAAGCACGTGCGAAGAGAACACGGCGAGCAGAAGGCTTGCCAGTTACCATATCTACGCCCGGAGTCAAGCTTTCTTCGTCGGCTTCGAACGGAATACAACGAATAGTTGCCTTAGTTTCGTCTTTGATACGCTCTTCTGTTTCGGTTGTACCGTCCCAGTGAGCCAAGATGAAGCCACCCTTTTCAATCTGTTCCTTGAACTGATCGTAAGTGTCTACCTTCACGATATGCTCGTTGCGGTACTTAAGAGCCTTCTGATAGATGTTTTCCTGAATTTCTTCGAGCAATGCCTTTACGTATTCTTCGATACCGTCGCAAGAACGAGTTTCTTTTTCAAGAGTATCACGACGCATTACTTCCATAGTGTTGTTTTCCAAGTCGCGGCCACCCATTACCAAACGAACAGGAACACCCTTCAACTCGTAATCAGCGAATTTAAATCCAGGACGCTTGTTGTCAGCGTTATCGTACTTCACTGAAATACCCATGCTGCGCAATTTAGCAACGATACCTTCTACCTTAGCGTCTATTTGCTTCAGCTGCTCGTCGTTCTTGTAGATAGGAACGATAACCACCTGGATAGGAGCCAAATGCGGAGGAAGAACCAAACCGTTATCGTCAGAGTGAGTCATGATAAGAGCACCCATCAAACGAGTAGATACACCCCATGAAGTAGCCCAAACGTAATCCAACTTATTGTTCTTGTCTACGAACTGAACGTTGAATGCCTTGGCGAAGTTCTGGCCCAAGAAGTGTGATGTACCGCACTGCAGAGCCTTACCATCCTGCATCAAACCTTCGATAGTATAAGTGTCGAGTGCTCCGGCAAAACGTTCGTTAGGCGATTTAACACCTTTCACTACAGGCACAGCCATGAATTTTTCCGCGAAATCGCCATATACGTGCAGCATCTTCTGTGCTTCTGCTTCTGCTTCTTCGCGGGTAGCGTGTGCTGTATGACCTTCTTGCCACAAGAACTCTGCTGTACGCAAGAACAAACGTGTACGCATTTCCCAGCGCATTACGTTAGCCCACTGATTACAAAGGATAGGCAGATCGCGGTATGAATTAATCCAGTTCTTATATGTACTCCAAATAATAGTTTCAGAGGTAGGACGGATAATCAGTTCTTCTTCCAATTTAGCAGCCGGGTCGACGATAACTCCAGAACCATCTTCTGCATTTTTAAGACGATAGTGAGTTACAACGGCGCATTCTTTTGCAAAACCTTCTACGTGTTCTGCTTCGCGGCTCAAATAAGACTTAGGGATAAGCAACGGGAAGTATGCGTTAACGTGTCCTGTAGCCTTAAACATATCGTCGAGCTGGCGCTGCATTTTTTCCCAAATAGCATATCCGTAAGGCTTGATGACCATACATCCACGCACGGGCGACTGCTCGGCGAGGTCTGCTTTTACCACCAAGTCATTATACCACTGTGAGTAATTCTCACTTCTTTTGGTAAGTTCTTTCAATTCTTTTGCCATAATGTTATAGTAAGATTTAAATTTTTACTTATTGGTTCTAAAACAAGTTGCAAAAATAGCAAAAATCATTTTGTTTAAGCTATTTTTGATACTGAAAATACCACCAATAAGTGTCGCCGTACTCTTTACGCATGTTTTTTCTTTCCTCCGACGGGAATGAGAACTGAAGGCGGCGCTCTTTAAACGCGTCGTAACGGCGTATCATTGCGCTATCTGTAACAGCTATTGAGGTTTCGGGATGTTTGTCTTTATATAAAATCAACGCTTCATTGTAATAGCGGGGCAATTCGGCATCAGCATCCACAAAGTCTGTCAGACCTTTTGCGAATGAGTCCAAATCCTTATCGAGCAGCAATGAAGACAAATAATAGTCTAAAGCAACGTGCTTACCAGTCCCTTTATAGCATATGTTACGTAGCAATTCCTGATGCGATTCTCCGAAACGAGGACGTACGCCAAGCATATAATATACAGAGTCATTGGTATAGCGAAGAGTCTTGAGCGAGTCGTTATCAAAGAACAAGCCTTCCGACTTATAGTATTGGGGATACAGGAAGAGCTCCTCTCCCATCGTTCCCTGATGCGCCATGGCCATAGCCCTAAGCGCAGTGAGCGTGCGTGTAGCTTCTGCTGAATATCGTCCTACTTTCAGTACGTCTTCATACTGATGGTCACGCAAGTATCGCTCCGCCTCCAGCTCATGATGAAAAGCACGGTTAGAGTTGCCGATTAATATCGTCATGAGGAAAAGCAAAAACAGAATGACTAAATTGGCGTTGAATAAAGCCAACGGAGGCACCTCGGTATTCAGTTTCAGGCGGAACACACGACGTAACCAATAAGTAATGACAATAAACAACAGGATAAGAGTAGGCAGAAGCCATGTCCATGATGTATGATGGTTCTGCATATAGATGCTGCGCGTAGCGTCGGTCATAGCCCCTAAAACAAGACAAGACGGGAAATAGGATAATGCCCTAATCTCGCCTTTCAGTCCCAAAAGACTATTAACACCCCACCGCAGCAGCAGCAAGATTGCCGTAACAATCAATGCACTGGCCAACGGCACATAATGTGTTTTGCCATGAGCCAGCGAAAAGTGTATAGCCTCTAGTACATCATGCTGAAACACATAGAGGTATACAAAACTGAAAATACTAAAAAGAAAGCCGCACACGGCTGTTTGGATGCGTGCAGCTTTCTTATTAGGTGTAATTAATTCACTCATACAAACAAGTCAATAAATAAAGGTTATGCCGGGCAATATGCCGCGGCATATTGTTTACTTACCTACACGTTTCAATACAACGGCCGAGCGTGCTGGGATGTACAGCTTAAGCCATTCCTTTCTTTCCGAAGCATACAGAGGGTCGGCACAAGTGAAATGCGAAACAGAGTCGTCGGCAAAGCCAAATCCTCCGAACGCCTTATCGTCTGTGTTAAGAACAACCTTGTATTCTCCGCGTGAAACCAGGAATCCGTAATCTGTAAACGAGCGTACCGGATTGAAATTGAATACAAAGACGAGATCTTTGCGCTTGAACGCCAATATCTGATCGCCGTCGTTGTGCCATATTTCTACCACGTCGGTCTTCTGTATATTCTTCACGCTTTCTAGTAAGTGTACCATTGCCGAGTCGAAATCGCCAAGGTAGTGATAGCAAAGTTCAGGATTATCTACCAAGTTCCACTGGCGGCGGGCATACTTGTACGACCATCCGTTACCTTCGCGCGGGAAGTCAATCCATTCTGGATGTCCGAATTCATTTCCCATGAAGTTAAGGTATCCTCCGTTTATAGTTGAAGCGGTGAGCAGACGAATCATCTTATGCAGAGCAATGCCTCGGCGTACGGTATCGTTCTCGTCTCCAATCTTGAAGTGCCAATACATATCGGCATCAATCAGACGGAAAATGATAGTCTTATCGCCTACCAGAGCCTGGTCATGGCTTTCACAATAAGAGATAGTCTTTTCATCTTTACGGCGGTTGGTTACTTCCCAGAACAAGCTAGAAGGTTTCCAATCCTCATCTCTGCGTTCCTTGATTATCTTAATCCAATAATCGGGGATATTCATTGCCATACGATAATCGAATCCGTATCCTCCATCAGTAAATGGTGCTGCCAAGCCCGGCATACCAGATACTTCTTCGGCTATTGTGATAGCGAACGGATTAACCTGATGAATCAGGCGGTTGGCCAAAGTAAGGTAGCAGATAGCGTTATCGTCTTGATGGCCGTTAAAATAATCGGCATAATTGCAGAACGCCTCTCCCAGCCCGTGGCTGTAATACAACATAGAAGTCACACCATCGAAACGGAAGCCGTCGAAATGGAATTCTTCCAACCAATATCTGCAGTTAGACAACAAGAAGTGAATTACTTCATTCTTACCGTAGTCAAAGCACAGTGAATCCCATGCTGGATGCTCACGGCGCTCGCCTTTGTAGAAATACTGGTACGGATCGCCCGCAAAATTACCAAGTCCTTCAACCTCATTCTTTACCGCATGAGAGTGTACTATATCCATAATGACAGCGATACCCATTTGGTGAGCTGTATCGATAAGCTGTTTCAACTCATCTGGAGTACCGAAGCGCGATGACGGAGCAAAGAAGCTTGATACATGATATCCGAAGCTGCCATAATATGGATGTTCCTGGATGGCCATAATCTGGATACAGTTATATCCGTCTTTCTGAACGCGAGGCAATACGTTTTCGCGGAATTCGTTATAAGTACCTACCTTTTCGGCATCCTGACTCATGCCTATATGGCATTCATAGATCATCAAAGGACCTACATTAGGCTTGAATACTTTCTTTTTGAACTTATAAGGCTTAGCGGGGGCCCAAACTTGTGCACTGAAGATCTTAGTTTCCTCATCCTGCACAACACGGTTTGCCCATGCCGGAATACGTTCTCCGCATCCGCCTTCCCAGTAGATTTTCAGTTTATATAAATCGCCATGCTTCAGAGCCTTTTGTGGAAGAGTGATTTCCCAGCCGATAGCATTGCGCAATTTCTTTAATCTGTATTCGGGTCTTTCTTCCCAATTATTGAAGTCGCCTATCAAATAGATAGCGGTAGCGTTAGGAGCCCATTCGCGGAAAATCCATTTTTTATCCTCGAAATGCAGTCCATAAAACAAGTGTCCGGAAGCAAAATCCACCAGACTTTTTCTTTTGCACAATTCTTTTTCTTTAGCTATCGCATGGCTATGTCTACCTTCGATAGCAGCAGAGAATGGCTCCAACCAAGGATCATTCTTTATAATATTCAACTCTTCAACCATAGCATTAGATTATTATTACTGAACTTTTACTTTCACAATCACTTTTTTAACGCCATCGGGTGTTACGCCAGGAGCGTGACCATCCTGCGGGAAGAAAATAGCAAACATGCCCGGCTTTACAGTCAGGTAGTCTTGCGCTAATCCGTTATAGAATGTAATGTCTTTTTCTGCGTTATATTCTTCTTCGGGCAAGTCTTCGCGCGGTGTGTAGCCCATAACTTCTACACCCGAAAGCGGAATTTGTATGTCGATAAAATTATCATGCGTTTCCAAGCGTGCCTCTTCTTTAGTCTTGGGACGAGCCTGCGCGAAGTTGACCATAAGTTCGCCTTCTTTCAAAACGTTCTTACCTATTTCGTGAGCGTTGAGATCGGTAGATTTCAAGAACTCTATAGCCTGTGCAAACAAGGGGTTCAAGGATGCATATTTCTCTATGTTTTCTAATTTGTCTATTACCATAATCGTAAAATTTTAAGTTCTTTGATGTATTGATTTGTAAAATATCACAACGTATATGCACAAACGTACAAAAGTTATTTCATAAAATCAAGAATTATGTTAAATAATCATCCCAAAGTCTAAATTTCTTCCTTATATTACTGGAAAAAGCCTGTAAAATAGTAATGTTTTTGCCGCATAGTTATAAAAAGCGCCGCATGAAATCTATTGACTCCATGCGGCGCATCATATTAACATAATGTATTCAGTTCCTTATTATTTAGTATCAAGCAGTCGGCCGAATCTGAAAGTTCCCTGTCGGATAACCTTACCAGAAGCATCTGTCTCTACAAAAGGTCCGTCCTTCTTGCCCTGCTTAAAGAAGCCTTCAAAACGTACACCGTCTTTGTTTACGATGGTACCCTTACCGTTTTCTTTTCCGTGCGAAAAACTACCGGTATATACCGAGCCGTCTTTCATACGTAGCACTCCTTCGCCCTCGGCCATGTTGTTTTTCCATTCGCCTTCGTATTCATCTCCGTTTCCCCAAAGATATTTACCTTTTCCTGAGCGTTGGTTCTTGCTCCACTGCCCCTCGTACACAGCACCGTTGGCCCAAGTGAAGACTCCGTATCCGTCTTGCCAGCCGCTCTTGAACTCTCCTTTATATTTATCGCCGTTAGGATATACATACATTCCTTCGCCAGTACGCTCACCTTCAGCATAATCGCCTTCATAGCGTTCGCCGTTCTGGAAGTAATATGTACCCTTTCCGTTCTGCGTATCATTACTCCATTTCCCTTCGTAGCGGTCGCCGTTGGTATAATAGAATGTTCCTTCACCGTGACGTTCACCATTTTTCCATTCGCCTTCATATTTGGAGTCGTCTTCCCATTTCATTACCCCTTTTCCGTCTTTAAGGTCATCTTTCCATTCGCCATCATACTTAGCTCCACCCTTCCAGGTATAAACACCCTTTCCGTTTCGCTTGTCGTGATGCCATCCGCCTACATACAAATCACCGTTATAATAATACATGGTACCTTCGCCTTCCTGAAAATCGGCATACCACATACCCTCATAACGGTTATTGTTCATGAAATAGTAGGTTCCGTTTCCGTGCTGTTGGTCTTGATACCACTGCCCTACATACTTCTCGCCATCGCTAAACAAATAAGTTCCGCTTCCTTGGCGTTTGCCTTTTACATATTCTCCTTCGTATACGTCTCCATTTTTAAACACGGTTTTTCCTTTACCGTTGGGGCGCTTGCCTTTTAGTTCGCCAGTATACTCAGATCCGTCTTTAAATTTATAATATCCTAAAGACAACTGAGCAGAGACCGACATGCCGCCAAAAGCCAAGAAGCACAATGTCAAATAAGTGTATCTATTCATCTGTTATATTCTGTTTTATAAAGGATTAAACTTTTTTACCGGCAACGACTGTTATCAAATCATCTCTGTTAAGATATTTCTGCGCCATTGTCATGATTTCATCCGCCGTTACTCCTTCGATGGCATCGACCGTTCTCTCAAAGTGTCCGGCATCAAGACCACTTGTTTCAATGAATATCCATGCGTCTGATAGCGAGAATGCACTCTCGTACGTACGGCATAAATCGCCAAGCATATAGTTGCGCACCATGTTTAGCTCCTCGTCGTCAACTATTTCGTTTTGTAAGATTTCTATTTCCTTGTTTACCTCAGTGATAATGCTGGGGATATAACAGTTATCGGCTTCGGTAGAAATGCCAAACACTCCCAATTCAGGGTAATTGAGCACACCGGCTCCGATACCGTAGGTGTAGCCCTTATCCTCACGGATATTCGACATCAGTCGGCTTCCGAAGTATCCTCCTAGAAGAGTAACCATCACCCTTACCTTCTGATAATCGGGATGCTTTCTGTCGAGCGAAAAACTACCCATCTTCAGAGAGCTCTGCAGGGCATCATCTTTCTCCAAAAAAATGTATTTATCCGCTGTGGTATTTATATCAAACTTCTGCTTCAGAGGCTGTTTTTCAGGATTACCCCAAGCGCTATCGCCAAAATTACGTTCTATGATGCGAATTATTTCCGGAGTAACTCTTCCCGATACATACGCCGTGCAATTGCATGAAGAGTAATAAGTATCATGAAACGCCTTCAGCTCATCGCTGGTTATCGTTTCATAATCTTTTAATTCAGCGAAACGTCCTAAAGGATGCGTAGCTCCGAAAAGCGCACGGTTGAATTCCTTGCGCGCCATGACATCAACGCGCTTGGCGTTAACCAGATATTGCTGCTTGTTTCCTTCTACAACAACTGATAACTCCTGCTCTGGGAACAGTGGCTCTTTCACCATCGAAGCCAATATTTCAGCTGTCTGCGCGAAATATTTCGACAGAGAATACAGGGTAACGAAACCGTGGTTTACGGAAGACGAAAGGTCGAGCCACGCGCCATAATAATCCAGACGTTCGGCTATTTGGCGTGAAGTAAAAGAGCGTGTACCCTCTCTTAGCATACGGTTGGTAAAGACCGCCTGCAAAGGACGTGTCTGATCCCACTGTCCACCTCCTATCAGCAAGTCGAAACGCACCACGTCTTCATTTCCGGCATTGATAATGTTGAGTTTCATGCCGTTCCGCATGGTTGTGCATTCCGGATTCTGTATGGAGAAATGCTCTATCGCCTTAATTTCGGGAACTTTTGTTCTGTCGAGCTTCATCATTTCACCTCTCCGTGTTCTTTCAAGAATTCTTCGGCACGAGCCAAGTCTTGCGGCGTATCAATACCGATAGTTTCTACTTCACTGATTCCCACTTTGATAGAATATCCGTTCTCCAGCCATCGCAACTGTTCCAAAGATTCGGCCAACTCAAGCGAAGACTGCGGAAGCGAGGTTATTTGTTTCAGAACTTCCGCACGATAAGCATAAAGTCCGATGTGTTTATAATATGTATGTCCCGCCAACCACTCAGCCTTGTCCTTATTACGCTGGTAAGGGATGATAGAACGGCTGAAGTAGAGCGCATTCATATTCTTGTTTACTACAACCTTTGGCGAATTGACATTTTCTAACGCCTCAAAGCCATCGGCCGGAGTGAATGGTTTTACCAATGTAGCGATATCAGTAGAAGGGTCGTTGAAGCAGTTCTTGATAGCTTCAAGCTGCGAAGGCTGAATAAAAGGTTCATCGCCCTGAATATTTACCACCACATCATATCCACTTCCTACCTTGGTGTACGCTTCATAACAACGGTCTGTTCCGCTTTTGTGGTTTACCGATGTCATTACTACTTTTCCGCCGAACTCTTTCACGGCTTGCTCTATTCGTTCATCGTCTGTAGCTACATATGCCTCGTCTAACACGCCGGCTACTTGTTCGTACACTCTCTGAATAACTGTTTTCCCTCCTAATAAAGCCAACGGTTTGGCCGGAAAACGTGTTGATGCATATCTTGCAGGAATAATTCCTATAAATTTCATTGTAATTCTTTTTATTTATTACGCAAAAATACAAAAAAAAAATATTTTTGCAGATTCATTCTGTTAAATATGAAGAATATGCATCAATGTATTATTTGTTTAGGCTCAAATTACGAAGCGGAAAAGAATATAAATACGGCCTTAGATAGGCTTGAAAATGAATTCGATATCATAGAATGGGGAGAAGCTATATATACTACGGCAGAAGGAACGGCAAAGGAATCAACATACTTAAATAGGGGCGCAAAACTTTACACTGATAAAAGCGCAGAAGAAATAAAATGGTTATTTAAATCAATAGAGCGACTATGCGGACGTACAGCCGAGAGTAAAAAGATTGGTATAATGCCGCTCGATATAGACCTTCTGATATTTGACGGAGAAGCGATAAAGCCAAATGATTTGACAAAAGCATATGTGAAACTCGCCTTGAAAGACTTGAAAATCTAACAATTCTCCAGTCTAAACAAACGCAATCGTGCGTTTAAAACAAAAAAGTCTGCAGGACTTTTTCCCATCAAAGGTTTAAATCCTGCAGACCTAAAATCTCTATTAAGAGCTAATTAATAAGCAAGTTCTTTTTCCAAAGCTTCGTATTCAGACTTGTTTAACTTCCAATAGATGTTCAACAAGTACTGACCCCACAACTGTCTATTGTCTGGCTTCAATTGTTTAGCCTTCTCATAGTTAGGTTTAGCCTTTTCGTAAAGTTCCTTAATCTTAGTTTCGTTAGATGCATACTTAGCGTCATCCATAGAAATCTTACTGTTTTCTTCTACGATGTTCTGAGCAGGGAAGAAGTAGCAGTCACCAATCTTAGAATAAGCTTCAGCAACGAAGTCCTTATTCAAAGCGATAATCTTGTTCAAAGTAGCGATAGCATCGTCATAGTTCTTCTTTTCGTACTGCAGTACACCTTTTACATATAAATAATAAGGTGTTTCGCCTTTTGCCAAAACAGCATCGATCTGAGCCAAACCTTCATCAATCTTACCCTTCTGGATATAATAATCCATCAAGTTACCGATGAAATATTCCTGAGTCGGGAACTTTTCGCTACCTTCCTGGATAGTCTGCAACCATTTTACAGAATCTTTAGGTTCGCTCTTTCCGTAAGCTTCAGCCAAGCACATCAAAGCTCTGTAACCTTCTTCCTTGTGAGCCTTACCGATAGTAGCGTACTTGATGATAGCTTTTCTATCGTTGATAGAGTTAGCTGCCAAAGAAGCGTAGCAAGCAATCAATGGAACCAATGTATCGTTCTTTACTGCAGGTTCTTCTGCGAATATAGGTTCTTTAGCTGCGTCTACATACAAACCGAAGTATTTCAAAGCGTCTTCGTACTTACCGCTGTTGTAAGCGTCAGAACCAGCGTTAGTCAAGTTAGGACGTACAGAAACCAAAGTCTTAGCCAATTTCTTACCGAATTTAGCTTTCTTCAGTTCACCGTTCTTTACCTTTTCAGTTTCTACCTTGTCGCATTTCAGATAGAACTTGAACATCTTAGCCAAGCTGTTGTACAACTTTGTAGTATCAGCTTTTCCACCCGGCAAATACAATTTCATGTTTTCTTCATCGTAGATCTTCTTCTGGATATCACCAGCTATTTTCCATGTTTCAGGATTGTTTGCTGTAGAAGGATCTTTCAATGCTGGAGCAATAATCTTAGCAGCCTTAACAGGGTCGCTTTCAGATTTAGCCTGCTTAACTACGCTTTCCTGTGCAGAGAGAGCACATACAGAAAGGAATAAAGCCGAAGTCAAAAGTACTTTTTTCATAATGTTTTCTCAATTTAGTGAATTACAAATAATCAAATTTTATATCCGAGATTTTATTTTTCAGTCTCATCTATACCTTCTTCACTGTCGGCGTCTTCTTGCGAAGTTGTTTCGTCGGCAGAATCTGGCTCTATAGGCTGTATTGCAGAAGTTTCAGCATCCATTGCTTCTTCTGCCTCTTCCTCTTCTTCTGTAGTTACCTTACATACAGAACCAATATGGTCATTACGCTTTTCAAGGTCAATAAGACGAACACCCTGTGTAGCACGTCCCATGATACGTACATCGGCTACTCTCAGACGAATAGTGATACCCGACTTATTGATAATCATCAAGTCGTTATCATCGGTTACCGACTTAATAGCTACCAATTTACCAGTCTTGTCTGTAATGTTAAGAGTCTTAACACCCTTACCGCCACGGTTAGTTTTGCGATAGTCTTCAATGTCTGAACGTTTTCCATAACCATTCTCAGAAATTACCATGATAGTTTCTTTCTGAGGATCTTTTATGCAAATCATTCCTACTACTTCGTCTTCACCGTCTTCGTCGAGTGTGATACCGCGAACTCCGGTAGCGGTACGTCCCATATCTCTAACTGCGCTTTCGTGGAAACGGATAGCACGTCCGTTCTTGTTGGCGATTACGATTTCGTTATTACCGTTTGTCATACGCACCTCTATTACACGGTCGTCTTCACGGATAGTAATAGCGTTTACACCATTCTGGCGTGGACGAGAATACTGTTCAAGCAGAGTCTTCTTAATCACACCGTTCTTAGTGCAGAACAAAACATAATGACTGTTGATAAATTCGGTATCATTCAGGTTCTTGACACGCAGATATGCGGTAACCACGTCTCCCGGCTCGATATTTAGCAAGTTCTGGATAGCACGACCCTTAGAAGTCTTGTTGCCTTCAGGTATTTCGTACACTTTCAGCCAATAGCACTTACCTTTCTGAGTAAAGAACATCATAGTGTTGTGCATAGTAGCCGGATAGATGTGTTCGATGAAGTCCTCATCTCTCGTTTCGCTACCCTTTGAACCTACGCCACCTCTATTCTGTGCGCGGAATTCAGACAACGGAGTACGTTTGATATATCCCAAGTGAGAAATAGTAATAACCATTTCATCATCTGCATAGAAGTCTTCAGGATTGAACTCTTCAGAAGCATAAACGATTTCAGAACGACGCGGATCGCCATACTTAGCCTTAACTTCTTCCAACTCATCTTTAATAACCTTCTTGCAAAGCTCATCGTTCACCAAGATTTCTTCGTAATAAGCAATCTGCTTCATCAATTCATCATATTCTGCATGAAGCTGATCCTGAAGCAATCCTGTAAGCTGACGCAAGCGCATTTCTACGATAGCGCGAGCCTGAACATCCGAAAGGTTGAAGCGAGCAATCAAGTTTGCGATAGCTTCGTTAGGAGTCTTAGCCGCACGGATAATATGGATAACCTCATCTATATTATCAGATGCGATAATCAGACCTTCCAAGATATGAGCACGTTCTTTAGCCTTACGCAAATCGAACTTAGTACGACGGATTACAACTTCGTGACGATGCTCTACGAACAACTGAATCAAGTCTTTCAGGTTCAGCAATTTCGGACGACCATGTACCAACGCAATGTTGTTCACGCCGAACGAAGTCTGAAGAGCAGTCATCTTAAACAACTTGTTCAGAACCACGCTTGCGTTAGCGTCGCGCTTCACGTCGATAACGATACGCATACCTTCACGGTCGGACTCATCATTTACATAAGAAATACCTTCTATCTTCTTCTCGTTTACCAGAGAAGCGATATTCTCGATAAGTTCTTTCTTGTTTACATTATACGGAATCTCGTTAACGATAATCTTATCATGTGTAGGATGAGACTCGATTTCAGTCTTGGCACGCATCACTACCCTTCCGCGACCTGTTTCGTAAGCTTCACGAACACCGCTAATACCATAAATATATCCGCCAGTCGGGAAATCTGGGGCTTTAATGAAACGCATCAAGCCATCGATGTCGATATCATTATTGTCGATATATGCGATACATGCGTCAATAACTTCAGACAAGTTATGTGTAGGCATATTAGTTGCCATACCCACAGCAATACCCGAAGCTCCATTAACCAACAAATTGGGAATGCGCGTTGGCATCACAGTAGGTTCCTGCAATGTATCGTCGAAGTTATTAGTAAAATCAACAGTTTCCTTGTAGAGATCCTGCATCATGTCTTCGCCGATCTTCTTCAGACGAGCCTCTGTATAACGCATTGCAGCAGGGCTGTCACCATCGACAGAACCGAAGTTACCTTGTCCGTCAACCAACGGATAACGCATTGCCCAGTCTTGAGCCATACGCACCAGCGCACCGTATACAGACGAGTCGCCGTGTGGATGATATTTACCTAATACTTCACCTACAATTCTTGCTGCTTTTTTATATGGCTTATCTGCGGTGTTGCCCAGTTCCATCATTCCGTAGAGAATACGGCGATGTACGGGCTTGAAGCCGTCTCTTACATCAGGAAGGGCACGAGCCACGATAACCGACATAGAGTAGTCGATATACGACTTCTTCATCTCTTCCTCGATGTTAATTTTAATAATTTTGTCTTGTTCTTGCATTGAAACAATTTATTTGTTAATAGATCTCTCTGTGGTTTGTTAAAAACCACGCTAAAGTACTACATTTTATCGAACTGACAAAACAATTGCACTCCGAAATGAGCCGTATGGCTAAATTAAGACAGATAAACTACCAAACGAGCGGCGTCACTACCCTATTAGCTATCTACGAATCGCATATTGAAAACCCTGCGTGTTTGTGGCATACAATTTGTATTGTATAAGAACTAAATGCCGATTTGTAACAACACAAACTAATTTAAGAAAGGGAATAATACGAATTATGGAATATTCATTTTCTAGGAAAGTGTCTTTAGTCATTCAATACAGCAAAGAAGAAGCCGAGAAGCTACACAATCCGTGTATCAGCCCAGAGCATTTGGTGTTAGGAATGATAAAAGACAAAGACAACAAGGCCGTTTACGCACTTGAAAGTCTATACGTCGACATTTATCAAGTGCAACAAACCTTGTCTGAACTGCTGCACGACAAAGCCGAAGAAACCCAAGCTAAAGTATTCGGAGTGGTATTCGATGAAGCTGGCACTAACGCCTTAAAAGGCAGTGTATGGGAATCAATAAGATTAAACAGTTCAGAAATTAACGTAGAACATTTATTATTAGCTATCATGAGACAAAAAGAGAACAAGGTCACGCAGATTATCAACTCGTACGATGTGACTTACCAAGATATAGCCGACAAGCTGAAAGAAGCCAACCAACACAAGCCGTCGGCAGGATTTGATTTCGATGAAGAAGACGATGATGAAGGTATACAGAGACAGCCTTTGTTTAACTCTGGTTCTGAAAAGAAAGAAGCTGTAGGTCAGAAAGAAATAAACGACACTAAAGAAGAAACTCCGTTCCTTGACCAATACGGTATAGACCTTACTAAGCTTGCCGCAGAAGATAAGCTCGACTCTGTTATCGGAAGAGAAAAAGAGATAGACCGCATCTGCCAGATTCTGAGTCGACGCAAAAAGAACAACCCTATTCTTGTAGGAGATCCGGGAGTTGGAAAGACCGCCATCGTAGAAGGTCTCGCCATCAGAATCAATGAAGGAAACGTACATTATAATTTACGTGATAAACGTATCGTTTCTTTAGAGATGGGAACACTTGTAGCAGGCACCAAATACCGCGGTGAGTTTGAGAATAGAATCATGGGAGTACTGAAAGAACTATCACGAAATCGCAACATTATTTTGTTTATAGACGAGATTCATAATATCGTGGGAGCCGGCTCAGCTTCGGGCACTATGGATGCGGCAAACCTGCTAAAACCAGCGTTGGCCAACGGCAGTTTGCAGTGTATAGGTGCTACTACGCAAGATGAGTATCGCCAGTATTTCGAAAAAGACGGAGCATTAGACCGCCGTTTCCAGAAGGTAACAGTAGAGCAACCTTCCGAAGACGAGACTCTGCAGATACTAAGAAATATAAAAGACAAATACGAGGAGCATCATCGTGTACGTTATACAGATAAAGCGCTTGAAGCGTGTGTCAAATTGACAGCCAGATACATTCCAGACCGTTTCTTTCCAGATAAAGCCATCGACGCGTTAGACGAAGCAGGCTCTCGTGCACATATGAAAAGCATTGTGGTTCCTGCCGAAATTCAGGAACAAGAGCACGAGATAGAAGGAATACGTAAGCTGAAAATGCAAGCTGTAACTCGTCAGGACTATGAATTGGCGGGCAACTTGCGTAATCAGGAGTGCGAGATGAATGATAAGTTAGAAAAACTGAAACAGTCATGGCTCGAAAAAGAAAAAGAATCGCATGCCGATATTGACGAGGCGCAGATAGCGGAGGTGGTTTCCATGATGAGCGGTGTGCCTTCACAGCGAGTAAGCAGCACGGAGAGCAGTCAGCTGAAAGAAATAGGCAACAAGCTGAAAGCTAAAATCATAGCTCAGGATAAGGCAATCGATACCATAGCACACGCCATACAGCGCAACAGATTAGGATTGAAAGACCCTAACCGCCCTATCGGCTCGTTCTTGTTCCTCGGTCCTACCGGAGTTGGTAAAACTTATCTTGCCAAGCAGCTCGCCTTGCAGTTCTTCGGACGTGAAGAGGCGCTTATCCGTCTCGACATGAGCGAGTATAGCGAGAAATACACCGCTTCTCGTCTTATTGGTTCAGCTCCTGGATATGTGGGCTACGATGAAGGTGGTGAGTTGGTAGAAAAAGTAAGACGCAATCCGTATAGTGTCATATTGTTCGATGAGATAGAGAAAGCCGATTCAAGCATCTATAATATGCTGCTTCAGGTATTGGATGAAGGACGACTCACCGCTTCTAACGGAAAGACGGCCAACTTTAAGAATACAGTGATTATTCTTACGTCGAACGTGGGAAGCCGCCAGCTGAAAGACTTCAGAAACAGCATCGGTTTTGCTTCACGTCAAGCATCGGCAGAGTCAGAGAACGCTCATTCCAGAGACATCATACAGAAGGCGTTGAACAAAACTTTCGCTCCTGAATTCCTTAATCGTCTGGATGAAATCATCACGTTTAATCAGCTGGACCAGAGTGCTATCGAACAAATAGCACAGTTAGAGATAGACCGATTGGCGCAGCGTATTAAGGAAAGCGGATTCACCATGCAGACAGATGCCGATGTGGTAAAACATATAGCTACCCAAGGATATGATATGCAATACGGAGCACGTCCGCTACGCAGAGCCATACAGAGCAAGATAGAAGATAAGCTTGTAGACCTTATCATAGAGCAGTCGCTCCAGCCGGGATGTACTATATATATAGGTATGTCAGCTGATGGAAAAGACACCGAGTTAAGCGTGAAAGCATAAAATTTAAAGACATACCAATCTGACAAAATGTCTGTTTATGCTCGATGGCATCGGGTTTGTATGAGGTGAGACAAATCAAAATATTACGAATTAAATAAAAACAAAGATATGCAGAAAGGTAACATTGGGGTTACTACCGAGAACATATTCCCCATCATTAAAAAGTTCTTATATAGCGATCATGAAATATTCCTCCGCGAATTGGTTTCGAATGCAGTAGATGCTACTCAGAAGCTGAAGACCTTGGCCGCAAAGAGCGATTTCAAGGGCGAATTGGGCGATTTGACTGTCCGCGTAAAAGCCGATAAGGAAAACGATACCATCACTATCTCTGATAGAGGTATCGGTCTTACCGCCGAGGAAATTGATAAATACATCAACCAGATAGCATTTTCTGGGGCAAACGACTTCTTGGCTAAATATAAAGAAGATGCTAACGCCATTATCGGTCACTTCGGATTAGGTTTCTATTCTGCTTTCATGGTTTCTAAGAAAGTAGAAATCATTACCCGTTCTTATCGCGAAGGTGCTCAGGCTGTAAAATGGACTTGCGATGGTAGTCCTGAGTTTACTTTAGAGGATACAGAAAAGGCCGACCGCGGTACAGACATCGTACTTTATATCGATGACGACTGCAAGGAATTCCTCGAAGACGCTAAGATTCAGGCATTGCTCACCAAGTATTGTCGCTTCTTGCCCGTTTCTATCGCTTTCGGAAAGAAAAAAGAATGGAAAGACGGTAAGCAGGTTGAAACTGAAGAAGATAATCTTATTAACGACACTTGTCCTATCTGGACTAAACAGCCCAGCGAACTGAAAGACGAAGATTACAAGAACTTCTACCGTGCGCTCTACCCTATGTCAGACGAGCCTTTGTTCTGGATTCATCTGAACGTAGACTATCCGTTCAACTTGACAGGTGTGCTTTACTTCCCTAAGATTAAGAGCAACATCGACTTGCAGAAGAACAAGATTCAGCTATACTGCAATCAGGTTTATGTAACCGACTCTGTAGAAGGTATCGTGCCCGACTTCTTGACATTGCTTCATGGTGTAATAGACTCGCCGGATATCCCTCTTAACGTATCGCGTTCTTATCTGCAGAGCGACTCTAACGTAAAGAAGATATCTACCTACATCACCAAGAAGGTAGCCGACCGTCTTCAGTCAATCTTCAAGAGCGACCGTAAGGAGTTCGAAAGCAAGTGGGACGATTTGAAGTTGTTCATCAACTACGGAATGCTTACACAAGACGATTTCTACACAAAAGCTGAGAAGTTCGCCCTGCTGAAGGATACCGACAGCCACTACTATACATTCGAAGAGTACAATACGCTTATCAAGGACAACCAGACAGATAAGGACGGCAACTTGATATACTTGTACGCCAACAATACAGACGAGCAGTACACTTACATTGCAGCCGCTAAAGATAAAGGCTACAACGTATTGCTGATGGACGGACAGCTCGACGTTCCTATGATTAACAAGTTGGAGCAGAAGTTAGAAAAGAGCCGCTTTACACGTGTAGACAGCGATGTAATAGATCGTTTGATTGTGAAAGATGAGCAGAAAGGCGAAAAGCTTCCGCAAGATAAGCAGGAAATACTTTCTACAGTATTCAACGGACAGTTGCCTAAGCTTAACAAGACCGAGTTCCACGTAGAAGTAGAACCTCTGGGCGAAACCGCAGCTCCTGTTATCATCACTCAGAGCGAGTATATGCGTCGTATGAAAGATATGGCAAGCATACAGCCAGGAATGAGCTTCTATGGCGAAATGCCCGACATGTTCAGCATGGTACTCAACAGCGACCATAAGTTGGTTAAGCAGGTACTCGATGACGCTGAAAGCGCATGCGCCGAAAAACTTGTTCCGGTAGAATCAGAAATCGCAATGCTGAAGTTGCGCGAAACTGAACTCCACAAGGCTCATGAAGGCAAGAAGGACGAAGAAATTCCGACTACCGAAAAAGACGAGCTGAAAGACGTAGAACAGAAGCTGACCGAACAGAAGCAGCAGAAAGATGCCATCGTAAACGAATATGCAGCAAGCAACAAGATTGTGCATCAGCTTATCGACTTGGCTCTGCTTCAGAACAATATGCTGAAAGGTGAAGCTCTGAACAACTTCGTAAAACGAAGCGTAGAGCTGATTTGATTCATTTAAATAGAGGGTAAATATAAAAGGCTGTCTCAATTAATTTTGGGATGGCCTTTTTATTTTCCCTTAATGCTTATAGCATCTTATTTGGGATGGATACAGAACTACCTCAATACAATACTGCATTGCGTGAAATTTCATTGCCAATAGATAAAAAATATAAAAATCATAAGCTTACTATCAAAGCATTGACAAAAGATATTATCTTTGGTAACCTTTTTACAGAAAAATACACTAAACAAAAATAATTTATATGAAAAACTTGTTTGATATTAAAGACAACGTTACCGTGATAACGGGTGGAACCGGTATCTTAGGTAGAACAATTGCTAAGTACCTTGCGTGCAATGGCGCAAAGGTTATAATACTTGGCCGAAAAGTAGAAGTAGGACAACAAATTGTTTCCGATGTTGAGTCCGCTTCTCCCCAAGGTACTATAGAGTTCATGGCTACAGATGTTCTCAACAAAGAAATTGTAGAAAAAAATTGCGCTGATATACTTGCTAAATACGGACGCATTGACACACTTCTCAATGCTGCAGGTGGCAATATGCCTGGAGCTACAATAACTCCCGATCAGAATATTTTCGACATGCAGGTAAATCAGTTCGACACAGTGTTATCCCTCAATCTTACAGGAACGTTAATACCTACGCAAGTTTTTCTAAAGCCGATGGCCGCTCAAGGAAAAGGCTCTATAATCAACTTCTCGTCTATGGCAGCATTCCGCCCGCTGACACGTGTTTGCGGTTATGCTTCGGCTAAAGCCGGCATTTCAAACCTCACGGCATTCATGGCTACTGAATGCGCAAAGAAATTCGGCGAAGGAATTAGAGTGAATGCCATCGCTCCCGGCTTCTTCATTACAGAACAAAACAGAGCTTTGCTGACCAATCCAGACGGAACTTATACACAACGAGGTCAGGATGTAATTCGTCAGACACCGTTCGGACGTATGGGAAAAGCCGAAGAACTTTGTGGCACAATACATTATTTAATGTCGGATGCCGCTTCATTTGTTACAGGAACCGTAGCTGTAGTTGACGGTGGATTCAATGTATTTGCAATGTAAAATAATATAACTATGGAGAAAACTTGGAGATGGTTTGGTCGGAAAGACCCAATAACACTTGATATGCTGAGACAAATAGGTGTAGAAGGTATAGTAACAGCACTTCATAACATCCCTCTTGGCGAGGTATGGCCACGCGAAGAAATCCGCAGTCTGCGCCAAGAAATAGAACGCCACGGAATGAGATGGAGCGTGGTAGAGTCACTGCCTGTAACAGAAACCATCAAGTATGCCGGAAAAGACCGCGACGAACAGATTGAAATATATAAGCAGTCAATGCGTAACCTTGCTGCCGAAGGTGTCAAGACTATCTGCTACAACTTTATGCCTATACTTGACTGGGCAAGAACAGACCTTGAATATCCTAACCCCGACGGTACATCTAACCTCTACTTTAACCGTGCAGAGTTCGCATATTTCGATATTCATATATTGAAAAGAGAAAACGCGGAAAAAGACTGGACCGACTCTGACCTTGCCCGTGTTGAAGAGTTGAAAAGTAAGATGACACCCGAAGGAGAAAAACGACTCATAGAGAATATTATCATTAAGACTCAGGGATTTGTGAGCGGTAACTTCTCAGAGTCCGATTACGCTCCGGTAGAAAAATTCCGCAGCATGCTTAAGCTTTACGAGGGCATAGACAAAAATCAGCTAAGAGAGAATATGAAATATTTTTTAGAAGCTATTATGCCCGTGTGCGAAGAAACGGATATAAAGATGTGTGTTCATCCCGATGACCCACCCATGCCGGTTTTCGGTCTGCCACGTATAGTAACTTGCGAAGAAGATATCGCATGGTTCCTCAATGCAGTACCAAATTGGCATAACGGTCTTACTTTCTGCGCAGGCTCGCTTTCTGCGGGAGCACATAATGATGTGGTAAAACTTGCAGAGAAATTTGCCGACCGCACACACTTTGCGCATATACGCATCTGCTGTGTAGAGCCTAACGGAAACTTCAAAGAATCATCTCACCTTGATCCGCGTCTGATAAAAATCGTTCGTACTTTTGAAGAAAAGAATCCTTCAATACCAATGCGTGTAGACCATGCTCCACTTATGCTGGGAGATGAAAAGATGGGATACAATCCTGGATATTCCTTCCACGGACGCATGTTGGCTCTTGGAATGGTTTCTGGCATAATGGCCACCATAGACACTCTTAAATACTAACATAAAGCGCCCTGAATGGCAATGACATCATTAGTGGCATAGGCTACTATCGTTGCCGTTCAGGGTGCTTTTCTTTTTTTACGCTGCTGCATCTTAAAGCGTCTCCCCTTTTTACATGTCATTTAGTTTTACTGGATCAGAAAAATTGCCTATCGCTTGAAAATACGCTTTTACATCTCCAATCATTCAAAAAAAACGGCTCCACAGCACCTTCTGAGTGGGTTGAAAAAACATTGCGGTGAAATAAAAAAAGAATTCGAAAGAACAATCTGCAATATGCGAATGGCAAGGTGAAAGATTGCAATGTTTTTTTAGTTACTCGCAATCTTTTTTTCGTATTTATCAAACTCTGCGATATGCCGAGGTTTTTATTACCTTTGTATTTAACAACGTATTCTGCGCTATCAAGAAAAAACGCACGGATGCTTCTGTTACAGAAAAAATCATTGTTGAATATATAAAATTGAGAAATATGAAGTCACTATTAATCAAAGACACAACCATTTCAGAACGCGCACAGATTGTTCGCGAAGCGTTAGGAGCAGAGAGCGACTGCGAGGGTATCGACCTCTCGGACATGTACGATGATTATATTTACGGTTTTAAGGAAATTGCGGAAATCAACCTAGAGTTCAGCGAAAAACATGCGGGGACTGTTGTTGCTGGTAAAATGAGCAGACCATCGGGATGTGGATTCAACAGATAAGCCATAAAGACTGAAAATCTGATGAAGAAAATACTCATTACAGGCGGCAGCGGATTTCTGGGCAGCCGATTGGCTTATTATTATAGGGATAAGTACGATTTGTTGCTTCCGAGCCATAGCGAACTGAATATCAGTAGAGAAGAAGTTGTAAAGGCATACTTGGAAGAGCATCGCCCAGATGCTGTAATTCATTGTGCCGCCTTAAGTAACACTTGGTATTGCGAGCAACATCCGGAGGAGTCGCACAGAGTGAATGTACAGGGAACAGTAAGAATTGCCAAGGCGTGCAAACTTATTGGTGCCAAGCTGGTATTCATGTCAAGCGACCAAGTGTATAACGGTACGCCTATGCTTGGACCTCTGAAGGAAGAAGATGTACTTCAGCCGGTCAACTTTTACGGTCGCCACAAGTTAGAGGCTGAACAAAGAGCATTGTGGAATCTCCCCGATGCTGTAGGCCTGCGACTGACTTGGATGTACGATTTGCCCAACAGTAGCATGAAGCTGAACACCAATATATTGGTCAACCTGCAGAAAGCATACGATGAGGGGGCTCAAATCAAGGCTGCCACGCACGAATATCGTGGTGTAACTTATGTATGGGAGGTTATCAAGAATATAGAGAAAGCTATGTCTCTGCCAGGAGGCATCTACAACTTCGGCAGTGGCAACACTCTGAATAGCTATTCCCTCTTTACGGAAGCAGCTAATATGATGGGATTAAAAGAGCCTTCTAATTTCATTCTGCCTGATACGGAAAGATTCAGCGACCAAGAAAGAAACCTTACTATGGATTGCTCTCTCATAGAGAAGCATGGCATTCATTTCAATGATAGCACAGAAGGAATAAAAGAGGCTGTGCTTAGGCCTTTCAGAACGGAATAGGCACTGAATAGCATATATTTCTACCTTTTAGATGTACCGGAAGCGACAGCCGTGCTTCCATAAGTGCCTATGAAAAAGTATTTATCCATTCTTCCTTTTTGTTTTGTGCAATGCACCATAACGAGCTTTGCACAAAACAATCATACTTCAATGCCAGATGCCATAAAGCTTCCTGAGGTAACTGCATCAGCAGAAAGGCCGTTGGTTCAGCGTAAGGCAGACAGAATGACAGTTAGTGTAGAACATAGTAAATTACTAAAGGCACGTTCTCTTTCCAATATTTTGAGTCTAATTCCTGATGTAAGTTATGATGGTGAAGGTGGCATCAGTATCATGGGAAATGGAGTGAAGATATATGAAAACGGGAAAAAGATAAACCTAAGTGGCGCACAGCTTAAAATGTATTTGTCTTCTATGCGAGGCAATGATATTAAGAGTTTAGAGATACTGCCCCAAGCGACAGCTGAATTTGATGCTGAAGGCAGTACGGCGATTCTGATAATCAATCGCCAGAAGAAGCATGAGTATGGTCTTTCGGGTTACGGAGGTAGCGAGTACGAACGAAAGAGTAGAAATTCATTCTCAGAATTTACCGGATTAACATATTCGTGGGGAAGCTTCGCTCTTTATGCTAATATGACATTAGGCCAATCGGAAAGTCGAAGCAAAACAGATGAAAATGACTATGGAAGGGAGATAACTGTTGACAGTAGATCAGAAAGTATAGATAAGGGTCATTACTATATGCCAAAGTTTGGCTTTGACTTTAATATTTCTTCAAAGCAATATTTGGGTATTGAATGGTCGGGCAATTACTCAAAAGATTATGCCAACGACTGCTGGGTCTATTCTTCTATCACCGATAATAATCCTTATAAAACAAGGATCAAGAGTTTTGCTCCATATACATTAAGTGATAACATCAATAATGTAACCTTAAACTATGAGTGGAAGACAGACACACTGGGCAGCAAACTAAATATCATTGCTGATTATGTGGGAAAAAGAGAGCGTGATTTATACGAATACGAGAATAAATACACTTTAGACAGAAGTTCGGATAGTATTATATCAAAATCGCAACCTTCATTAGAGCGCATAAACATTTATAGTGCTCAAGCCGATTTCGCAAAGAGCTTAAAACATCATCAGTTTACCGTTGGTGCCAAGTATGTATATGCTAATATAAATTACAGCAGCAAATTGTATCTTGGGAATACGGCATTGGGTGGAATGTTAGCAGAATATATTAATCAACGAGACGATTTTAAGTATTTTGAGCAGCGATTCGCGATATACGGAATATATAGGTACACATCACGCCCTTGGGAAGTTCAGGTAGGACTGCGGAATGAATATACGGAATGGAATACCCGACAAATGGTGAAAGATCAATTACATAATAGTAATAACGACAATAGGTTATTCCCGTCATTCTTTGTGAAAAAAGATATTGGACAAGGAAATGCTTTGTCGCTTAGTTATACGCAATCTATAAACCGTCCGTCGTACCAAATGGTAAATCCGTTTGTTTTTCATCTGTCCGAAACATCGTATAAGGAAGGCAACCCTAATTTAAAAGGTGAATTGCTATACAATGCGGCATTACAATTCGTTCTGAAATCAAGATATGTTTTCTATTTATCCGCACTTTTCATCGATAAGAAAATCAATGAGATATACGAGCAAGTTGGAGAGAAACAAACTCGCTATACGCTGAAGAATGACGGAACTACAAAGAGATTGATGTTATACATGGGCATACCATTTACGTGGGGGATATGGAATTGTAGGAATAATGCTGAGTTAAGTCAGAGCATATACCAGAACAGTTCCAAGCGTGTCAATGACTTTGGGGTCGTTCTATCAAGTTTTAATCGTTTCAGTTTATCAAAACGACTCACTGCGATGGCGAATTTGCGCTATGTAAAACATTATAAGCAACTTTACCTCATTCAAAAGACAGATTACATTGGTGTAGATATTGAGGGGGATTATAATTGCTTTAATGACAAAGTGAATTTAAATTTTGGCGTAAAAGACTTGTTCAACAGTAGAGGAAAGAACCGACAAATATTCAGGAATGGTGATTTTGAGCATCATTCGGGCTTTGATTTTGTTACAAGAAAGTTCTTTGTTAATTTAACGTTTAATTTCTCAGCCGGAGTAAGACGAACAGACCGACGTGATAAGACGTACTCTAATGAAGAAGATAAAGAAAGAATGTGATTATGTAGTTGCTTTGTAGCCGTATTAATTGTGGTTTGAGACGGTACACAGTTTGTTTGCCATATGGTTTTACAGACTTTAACTATTGCAACGTATAATTTATTTCTCTAAATATTTTGAGGATATAAATTTATAACCTATTTTATAACGGAAAGTATGGACTGTGGTATGGAAAAAATAAGGAAGCCTTGT
>UMBZ01009952.1_pt1 | contig 91112 bp, 84 predicted proteins | sample 1964091 | NCBI WGS metagenome assembly UMBZ01 (sample SAMEA4835954, study PRJEB28245) | human gut metagenome | biome: gut microbiome; material: fecal sample | place: Denmark | collected 2008
GATACATTTTTCCAACTGCTCCTTGGTCATCTTTATGATGATTGGATCCGCCGCAAATGCTGGCTCTTCTGATTCCACGTACGGTTTGTAGGTGATTGTCGGCCGCGCTGTCGGAACCTTTTCCTTGGACAATGTCTGCTTGATTTCTTTCTTTATCTGTTGCGGTTTAATATTATGGTCCTCATTATATTTCATCTGTATAGAGCGCCGTCTTGAAGTTTCATCTATCGTGCGCTGCATACTCTCGGTGATATGGTCAGCATACATTATCACTTTGCCATTGACATTACGAGCGGCACGACCTGCCGTCTGGGTAAGGGAGCGGTGGCTACGCAGAAATCCCTCCTTGTCGGCATCAAGTATGGCGACAAGTGAGACTTCTGGCAAATCCAGGCCTTCACGCAGCAGATTGACTCCAACAAGCACGTCATAGACACCGGCACGCAAGTCGTTCATAATCTGCACACGGTCGAGAGTAGCTACGTCGCTATGAATGTAGTTTGCACGCACATCATGATTCAGAAGATATTCGGTAAGTTCTTCTGCCATACGCTTGGTAAGAGTAGTGATGAGTACACGCTCATGACGATTGGTGCGCGTAAGAATTTCATCCAACAGGTCGTCTATCTGGTTCTCACTCGGCCGGACCTCAATTTCAGGGTCCAACAGTCCCGTGGGACGTATTATCTGCTCGACCACAACACCCTCTGACTCCATGAGTTCATAATCAGCAGGGGTAGCAGAGACATAAATGACCTGGTTGGTCATCTCTTGGAACTCCTCAAAACGCAACGGACGATTGTCGAAAGCCGCAGGAAGGCGGAAGCCATATTCAACCAGATTTTGTTTGCGCGCTCTGTCACCTCCATACATTGCATTGATTTGAGGAACTGTCACATGACTTTCATCGATAACCATCAGATAGTCTGAAGGAAAGAAGTCTAGCAAGCAATAAGGTTTATCACCAGGTTGACGACCATCAAAATAGCGGGAATAGTTCTCAATTCCACTGCAATGACCCAGTTCCTTGATCATTTCCATATCATACTCGACACGTTCTTTGATACGCTGCGCTTTGATATCATCTCCAATTTGGGTGAAGAAATCAATCTGTTTGACCAAATCGTCTTGAATAGCCCTTACAGCGCCATCCACCTGCTCTTTGGATGTAACGAATATATTGGCTGGATATATCTGATAATCATCAAAGTCAGCCAGCCGATGAAGGTCTACGCTGTCGAGTTCTTCGATGCTGTCAATTTCATCTCCCCACCAACTGATACGAAGTATATTGTCACTATAGGCAATAGCCACATCAACCGTATCACCCTTTACCCTAAAGGAACCTCGCGCCAAATCAACATCATTTCTAATATATAGGGCATCCACCAACTGCCGCAAAAAGACATTGCGGTCCTTGACCTCGCCGCGCTTCACCGAAACAATGCTGTTGGTCATGGAAGCAGGTCCGCCCATACCATAGATACACGACACGGAAGACACCACCACCACATCGCGCCTTCCGGAGAGCAATGCACTAACTGCACTCAGTCGAAGTTTGTCAATATCTTCGTTGATAGCCAAATCTTTCTCGATATAAGTATCAGTGGAGGGAAGATAGGCTTCGGGCTGATAATAATCATAATAAGAAACATAATATTCAACGGCATTATGAGGAAAGAAACCCTTCATCTCTTGATACAATTGAGCAGCAAGTGTCTTGTTATGGCTTAATATCAGGGTCGGCTTGTTCACATTCTTGATAACATTGGCTATCGTGAAAGTCTTTCCCGATCCAGTCACGCCCAATAAAACCTGGGCCTTGTCACCGCGGTCTATACCTTCAGTAAGTTGCTCTATCGCATGGGGCTGATCGCCCGTAGGAGCATAATCTGATACCAAATCATAATTCATAATTGCAAAATTAAATAAAAAATATCACCGCTATCTCTAATAATAGAGTTTTTTTCCTAAAAATTGTATTTTTTACTTTGCCCATAGAGGAAATAATTGTAATTTTGCATGACAATTTTTTGATTATGAACAAAATACATTTTGCTGCTATAATCGCAGCACTCCTTTTTACAGGATGCGCCAACGAATTCAACAAGGTCTACACGACCAACAATGTTCCATATAAGTACGAATATGCCAAGGAATGCTTTGCTAAAGGCAAGTGGACACGCACTACAACTTTGCTGACCGACTTGATAGTAGTACTCAAGGGAACTGAGAATGCGCAAGAAAGCCTTTATATGCTTGCGATGGCCCAATACAACAGTAAAGACTATGAAGGAGCGGCTGCCACTTTCAAGCGTTATTACTCGTCATACCCCAAAGGTGATTTTGCAGAGAATGCTGAGTTTTATATAGGTCAAAGCCTATACGAAAGCACACCTGAACCACGACTCGACCAGTCGGCAACAGTTTCAGCTATATCTTCTTTCCAGGAATACCTCGACCTTTATCCAGACGCCAAGCACAAAGCCAGCGCCCAGCAGCGCCTCTTTGAATTGCAGGACAAACTGGTTCGCAAAGAATTGTATAACGCCCAGCTTTATTATGACCTCGGCCCATATTTCGGAAATTGCGGTCCTGGTGAGAACAACTACGAGGCTTGCATTATCACTGCGCAAAACGCACTAAAAGATTATCCCTATAGCAAGCTCAGAGAAGAATTTGCCACTTTGCTCATGAAGAGCAAATATGAGTTGGCTCAGCAGAGCGTGGCATCAAAGCAACTTGAGCGTTATCAAGATGCAGAAGACGAATGCTATGGTTTCATCAACGAATACCCTGACTCAAAAGAGCGTGCCACTGCGGAGAAATACATTGCAAAGTGCAAGGAATACATCAAGGCACATATCAACGACGAAAACATCCCATCTTTCGACAGATAAAACAACGACTTATTAATACTTTTAATAATTAGAAATGGATTACAAGAAATCAAAAGCCCCGGTTAACACCGTAACTCGCAACATTATGGATCTTTGCGAAGAGACTGGCAACATCTACGAGAGCGTTGCCATCATCTCAAAGCGTTCAAATCAGATTGCTGCAGAAATCAAGCAGGATTTGAATAAAAAGCTTCAAGAATTTGCTTCATATACAGACACACTGGAAGAGGTGTTTGAAAACAGAGAGCAGATAGAAATATCACGCTACTATGAAAAATTACCCAAGCCGACACTTCTCGCCACACAAGAGTTTGTTGACGGCAATATCTACTGGCGTGATCCATCACAAGAAAAGGAAGACGAATAATGCTGCAACGCAAACAAACATTATTTCTGCTTCTCGCCATTATTGTCTCCGTCATCTGCTCCACCCTTCCCCTTGGCACTATCGACCCCCAAGGTATGGGAACAGAGATGAGTATATATTCTTTATTCGTAAAAGGAGACAATATCAGCTACTGTTCATGGCCCTTGTTCGCCATTATGCTATGCACATATCCCGTGGCAATTATGGCTATCGCTATGTACAAGACACGCAAGAAGCAGGCTAAGATGTGTATGGCTGCTGTGATCATTAATATAATATGGTATGCCTATTATGCAATGGCCACCCTAACCACCTTCAGCAAGATGGGCACATTCCATATCAACATCACTGCGCTGCTTCCCGCTCTCGCTATAGGTTGCTACCTTTTGGCAAGGAAAGGAATTTTGGATGACGAAAGGCTTGTACGTTCGGCAGACAGAATAAGATAAAAGACGATTTGAAATATAACCCAATCAAGGAGAATAAGTCACCTTATTCTCCTTTTTTATTGCCATTAAGCGGCAGCTAAATATCCGATAAATTGATTAATCACTCCCTTACCACACCTCACAACGACACATACCCCAGTTCGGGATAAGAGATCTCAAAAATACATCCATGATACTACTGTCATTTAGGTGCAAGGCTCCTTGGTCATACACATCGCGTGGATGACCAAGAAACCAAAATATCCCACAAGTGAAAAGAAATTAATCAGAACAAGTTCAACTGTCTTGTGTCCTCAATTGAATATCCGACCAAAGCTGCAGGTTTGTTGTCAAAGAAGCAGTATGCCCCCAACGCTGAAATTAGATTCATGATGAAATTGGTGACAGACCTGTGTCGCGAGTGTACTATTTGGGCCGTGTTCTTCAGAAGGTCGTTTATAGTTTCAACGATGTATCTTTTGCGCAGCATCAGTTTGTCATATTCACCCAAAGGCCGGTGACCAACTGGATGCCATCTTCGAACAAGGCATCAAAAAGTTTTTGCGAGGTATATCCCTTGTCTGCGAACAGCTTACCATACAGGCGTTTAGCCAACAAATCGAACGCTTTCGAATCCCTGTCAATAACATTCGCTCCAGTGAGTACAAACGCAATGCCCCCCTCTGTCATTGCAGGCCAGATGAAGTTTGAAGCCATGACACCTGCCTATGGCCCCCTTGCCGTCTGTGGCGATATCCTTGAACACTTTGTTAACATAACGCCTGAGATTGTGACATACGGGTATCATGGTAGAGTCAACGAATATTATACCTGTACATCTCCCAAAGGCACGGAAGTTCAGGAAGAACATGAGAGGGAAAAACGCCCGACTTTCAAGTTCAACAAAACGGTTATAGGAAACCGCTTCTGGAAAAAACGATTTCATTGTCCCTTTAATAAAGAACAGGTAATATAGACTAGCAACACTTTATTCATAATTGTCCATTGCCACCAACCGGGAAAATCCGCTGCCCCCAATAATCCGCCTGAAACTTAGTGTCACAAAAAAGAGCTGTAAGCAACTTGTCTTACAGCTCTATCTATAAATGTTATCGTAATTATCCGATATTAGTCCTTGAAGTAAGCTTTAACATCCTCATTAGGAACCATGCGCTCATCAAAAACATAAGCACCAGTCTTGGGGCTCTTAACCATCTTGATTACCTTGGTATATGCACGTCCGTCAGTTGAACCTTCGTGCAAGGTAGCTACCGCTTTTTTTGCCATTGCTTAAATCTCCTATTACTTAATCTCCTTATGAAGAGTCATCTTCTTCAGGATGGGATTATACTTCTTCAACTCAAGGCGCTCAGGAGTATTCTTACGGTTCTTGGTAGTCACGTAACGGCTTGTTCCTGGCAGACCACTATTCTTCATCTCGGTACATTCGAGAATGACTTGAACTCTGTTACCTTTAGCTTTCTTTGCCATTTGTTATATCTCCTAACCTTAAAATTAATCTACACTGTTACCCTCAGCGATCACCTTGATATCTTTCCAGTCGCAGTAACCATTCTGTACAGCCATCTTAAGAGCGGCGTCAAGTCCAACCTTATTGATAAGGCGCAGACCAGCGGCACTAATCTTCAGGCTAATCCAGCAATTCTCCTCTACATAGAAGAACTTCTTGCTGAAAAGGTTAACGTCAAAGCTGCGCTTTGTGCGATGCTTTGAGTGAGACACATTGCAACCTAACTGTGCCTTCTTACCTGTGATTTGACAAATCTTAGACATTTCTATCCTTAATTTTTGATTCTTAATTAGATACTTATTCCAAACAGGGTGCAAAATTACAATTTTTTTCGGAATAAACAAAATAAATCCCTAAACTTTTTCAAAATTAAGGTTTTTTATTGTTTTTGCATCCACGATGGTGATACTCATAGACATGGGCTTACTTTACCTCTTCGGCATCCGTATCATCAACGATGGGATTCTTCTCCTTATAATAGTCGAGGAAAAGACGCAAAGCAATATTGGTTGCCTTGGCTATATTAATGTCACGGCCATTATCCTCTTCTATCTTGAGCGTACGCACATCGTCCTTAGAACCATATCCAATCCAAATTGTACCTACAGGTATCTGCGAAGTGCCGCCACCAGGACCAGCGATACCTGTAGCAGCGATAGCATAATCACACTCCAAGGCATCGCAAGCCCCTTTGACCATAGCTTCTGCCACTCCTTGACACACAGCAGTCTGTTCTTCTATCAATTTGGAATCGACATGAAGCAGACGTTCCTTGACGTCATTGCTGTATGAAACGATACCACCTTTGAAATAATTACTGGCACCAGGTACCGCTATAATCACTTGGGCAATACGACCACCAGTACAACTCTCGGCGGTTCCCAGTGTCTTTCCTCCAGCATAGAGATACTGCAGTATTTCCTTGCTGAGTATTTTGCTTTCTAATTCCACTATATATTATATTTATGGGTTGATAATCAATACTTACTCAAACGTCACTTTACTGAAAGCCGGCAGAGATATATCGGCAAAATCATGGTCACGATATTTGAATGTGCCGACACAGGCAATCATAGCAGCATTGTCGGTGGTATAACTGAATCGAGGAATATAGATGGTCCAACCAAAACGACGGGCATGTTCCTCAAAAGCATTGCGAAGACCGGTATTGGCAGAAACGCCGCCGGCCACAGCCACATGGGTTATGCCAGTCTGCCGTACGGCCTTGCGCAGTTTGTTCATCAGTATATCTACGATTGTAGCTTCGAGACTGGCGGCAATATCCTCTTTATGATTTTCCACAAAGTCGGGCTCATCTTCTATCCATTTACGCAGATTATATAAGAACGATGTTTTCAGGCCTGAGAAACTATAGTCCAGCCCAGGGATATGAGGTTCGGAGAACTGATATGCCTTGGGATTGCCTTGGCGTGCGAGACGGTCGATTATAGGCCCTCCAGGATAACCCAGACCCATAACCTTTGAGCATTTGTCTATGGCCTCTCCCGCAGCATCATCGATGGTTTGCCCCAACACCTCCATATCATTGTAGGCACGGACAAGTACAATCTGAGAGTTACCACCTGACACCAAAAGACAAAGGAATGGCAGCGGCGGACAGGAGGTATCATCATCGCTCTCCTTGATAAAATGAGCCATAACATGTCCCTGGAGATGGTTGACATCTATCAGAGGTATATCCAAAGCACGTGACAATCCCTTTGCGAAGTTGACACCTACCAACAATGACCCCATCAATCCTGGGCCACGGGTAAACGCGATGGCTGACAGTTGTTCCTTGGTAATACCAGCACGGTGAAGAGCCTGGTCCACAACCGGGACTATATTCTGTTGATGGGCACGCGAAGCCAACTCAGGAACCACGCCTCCATAAGCTCGATGCACCTCTTGCGAAGCGGTGACATTGCTCAGCAACACTCCGTTGCGCAACACAGCTGCCGAGGTATCATCACACGAAGACTCTATACCTAATATATATATATCGCTCATATCATGCAGATTTAACAAGTAAGTATCTCGACGCCATTCTCTGTCATTACGAATGTATGCTCCCATTGTGCAGAGGGCAGTTCGTCACCAGTAATAACCTCCCACTCATAAGGATCATCCGCATCTATAAACACCTCATAGGTTCCCATATTAATCATGGGCTCGATGGTAAACACCATGCCAGGCACAATCAACATACCCTGACCGCGATGGCCATAATGCACCACCTCGGGCTCCTCATGGAACTTCAGGCCCACACCGTGTCCACACAAGTCGCGCACCACGCTATAGCCATTTTTCTCGGCATGACGCTGCACTGCATGGCCTATATCCCCGACAAAGCAATAAGGCTTGGCAGCCTCCATACCTACCTCGAGACACTCACGGGCAACACGCACGAGACGTTCCTTTTCAGGCGTAGTCTTACCGATAACAAACATACGTGAAGCATCGGCATAATAGCCATCCACAATAGTTGTCATATCGACATTGACAATATCCCCCTCTTCCAGGACATCTTCCTCCTTAGGGATACCATGACACACAACCTCATTGATTGAAGTACATACGCTCTTGGGAAAACCCTCATAGCCCAGACAGGCTGGGATGGCATTGTGGTCATTGCAATACTGCATACAGATGTCGTCAATTTCCTGCGTATTCATACCTGCATGTATCTGGCGGGCCACTTCGTCAAGACAGCCCGTATTGACCACACCGCTACGGCGTATACCCTCTATCTGTTCGGGAGTCTTAATCAAATCGCGGGTCGGCACCAGCTTTCCTTTCTGCTCCCAATACATTACCTTTTTATCAAGTTCAGTAGGCTCCTGTCCAGACAGACAGTGCCAACGTCTTTTCTTATGAAACATATCCTATGTTATTAAATCACTGCAAAATTACTTCAAAATCAAGAAACTGCCAAAGATAAGGCTATTTTTTATCACTGTGACTGTCGAACAATGACAACTTCTGCCGCCGTGCATCGTCTATAGACAAGAGTTTCTGCTGCTCATCGTGATAACTCTTCCGAAGTTCATCATAGCGATGGTCCAGCTCCGCCTTATACGCCTCACGCTCTTCACGATTAAGCAGACGCGCAGCTGCGAGCGAGTTTTGCGATGCATCCTTCATCCACACCACCGGACCGTCATAGACCGGAGCCACCTTGAGGGCAACATGCATCTCTGAGGTGGTAGCACCGCCTATCATTATAGGTATATCCAAGTGCGCCCGTTCCATCTCGTGGGCCACACAGACCATCTCTTCCAATGACGGCGTGATAAGTCCCGACAGGCCAATGATGTCTGCCTTGAGTTCGATAGCCTTGCTCACTATCTGGTCGGCAGGCACCATCACACCGAGGTCGATTACTTCGTAATTGTTGCACGCCATCACCACGCCAACAATATTCTTGCCGATATCGTGTACATCTCCCTTGACAGTAGCCAAGATTACCCGCCCTGCCGATGTCTGGTTCTCGTCACGTTCCGCCTCGATATGCGGTTGGAGTATAGACACAGCCTGTTTCATTGTACGTGCCGTCTTCACGACCTGTGGAAGAAACATCTTGCCTTCACCGAACAACCTGCCTACCTCCGACATTCCATCCATCAGCGGCCCTTCTATTATCTGCACAGCCCGTGGATATTTCTCAAGGGCTTCTGCCAAATCTTCAGCCAGATAATCGCCTATGCCCTTGCGCAGTGCATATTGCAGACGGGCTTCCAGCTGTTCCTTTCGCCAAGCCTCTTGCTGCACATTGGCTGACGGCAAAGCGCCACCGGCCTTGAGCGCATCCTGTTCCTGCTTCAGACGGGCAGCCAGTTCAATGAGATTTTCCGCAGCTCCCTTGCGGCGGCAGAGCACTACATCTTCTATAATACGCAGATGGTCTTCGGGGATATCCTGATAGGTGACACGCGTAGAGGGATTGACAATACCAAAATCCATACCAGCCTGAATGGCATGATAGAGGAAGACGGCATGCATAGCTTCACGGATATAGTTGTTGCCACGGAATGAGAAACTCAGATTGCTCACTCCGCCACTTACGTGGGCTCCTGGCAGATTTTCCTTTATCCATCGGGTAGCACGGATGAAATCCAGAGCATATCGGTCGTGCTCTTCCAGTCCCGTAGCTATCGAGAGTATGTTGGGGTCAAAGATGATGTCACACGCATTCATGCCCACCTGCTCCGTCAGAATGTGATAAGCGCGCTGAGCTATCTCGATACGCCGCTCATAGGTAGTAGCCTGGCCCTCTTCGTCGAAGCACATGACTACCACGGCTGCACCGAAGCGCTTGACATCCTTGGCGTGGCTGACAAACGCATCCTCTCCTTCCTTCAGCGAGATGGAATTGACCACCGACTTTCCCTGACAACACTTGAGGCCAGCAAGGATGACATTCCATTTCGACGAGTCTATCATCACCGGAACGCGTGCCACGTCGGGTTCCGATGCCAACAGCCGCAGGAAATGGCTCATCTCGGCTTCAGCATCAAGGAGGGCATCATCCATATTGACGTCTACCACCATAGCACCGTCACTTACCTGGTGGCGGGCTATCGTGAGCGCCTCTTCGTAGTTCTTCTCCTTGACAAGTCTGAGAAACTTGCGAGAGCCAGCCACATTGCAGCGTTCGCCGACATTGACAAACATTCCCGGCCGAACCTCCAGCGGCTCCAGTCCACTCAGTTGCAGATATTCACTTCTATCGCAGGGGACATAGGGCTGCTTGCCACGAGCAAGATCCACGTAGCGGGCGATAAAATGGTCATCAGTACCACAGCAGCCACCGACGATATTGAGTATGCCTTCATCTATCAGAGCGCCTATCTTGGGAGCCATAGTGTCGGCAGTCTCGTCGTATAGCCCCATAGAGTTGGGCAAACCGGCATTGGGGTAAGCAGATATATAATAAGGTGACTTGCGGGCGAGCTCCTCCAGATACGGTTTCATTTGAGATGGACCGAACGAGCAGTTCAGTCCGACTGAAAATACCGGATACGAACTGATGCTCGCCAAGAAGGCATCGAGCGTCTGTCCGCTCAGCATGCGACCAGCCAGGTCGCTCACCGTCACACTCAGCATGATGGGCAGTTCTATGCCACGGCGCACCATCACGCTCACCGCAGCATCCATGGCCGCCTTGGCATTGAGGGTGTCAAATATGGTCTCTATCAGAAACGCGTCTACCCCACCCTCAGCCAAGGCATCGACTTGTTCCATATAGGCGTCAAGCAGTGTGTCATAGTCAAGGTCACGTGCAGCAGGGTCAGCCACATCCGGCGACATCGAGCACGTGCGGTTGGTGGGACCTATTGAGCCCAGTACAAACCGAGGGTGCTCTGCCGTTGCATAGCGGTCAGCCATCTCACGGGCAAGCCGGGCACCGGCCAACGCCATCTCCCCCGACAGATGCTCCAAGTGGTAATCGGCCTGGGATATACGCTGCGAAGAGAAAGTATTGGTTTCTATCATGTCTGCACCAGCCTCAAGATAGCGCCGGTGAATATCCTGCACGATATCGGGACGGGTAAGACACAGCATATCATTGTTGCCTGCATACAGTACATCATCGCGCAAGTCCAACGTACCGCGGAAGTCGCCTTCCGAGAGACCGTAGCCTTGTATCATCGTGCCGATGGCACCATCGAGTATCAGTATGCGTTGCTTGACAAGTTGTCTTATATCCATAAACAATCTGACAGGAATACGCCTCGTCCTACTCCTGTCTCAAATAAAATCAATTAGAAATGTTTTCTTACACGGTCCATCTCCCGACGGTCTTCCTTTTCCTTGAGAGTCTGGCGTTTGTCAAACTCTTTCTTACCTCGGGCAAGGGCGATATCCATCTTGGCTCTACCGTGCTCGTCGATGAAAATCAAAATAGGGACGATGGTAAAACCCACATCCTTGGCAGCGGCCTCGAGATGACGTATCTCGCGCTTCTTGAGCAGAAGTTTGCGGTCACCCTTAGCCTCGTGATTGGAAAAAGAGCCATAGAAATAAGGGCTGATGTTCATACCCTTGACCCATATTTCCCCACGGTCTATCACACAGTAGCTATCGACAAGCGAAGCCTTGCCGGCACGTATAGACTTAATCTCCGTACCGGTGAGTACCATGCCTGCCGTATAGGTATCAACGAAGAAATACTCAAACGAGGCTTTCTTGTTGCGTATCTGCACAGGGCTCTTCTTGCGTATATCCTGTTCTTGTTTGTTCATTTTTTCATTCTCCTTTCTTACTCGTTACCGCCATCTGTCAAGCCTCTATCTCGCAGAAACGGTCCAGATGCTCATCCACATAGTGGGCTATGGCAGAAGTGAATCCCTCTTCGCCCTCAACAAACTTGTCATCAAGGTCGTCAAACTCGGGGAAGCGCTCAAACATGGCCATAAACTCATCGTCGTCACACTCACGCTCTATCTCTTCATGATACTTGGAATAGAGTTTGTGCGCACGGCGTATAAGACTGCACAGTTCAGGCAACCCCCAACCACGCACAGCCTTGTCAAACGGATTGTGGAAGATAAAGTGTCCCCAACCGTTGTGGATAAGCTGGACAAAGCCACCATCCATCATTTCTTCGCGCATGGCAATATATGCCAGCAGCGTAATCTGGTCGGCATTGAGCATCCCCATTGTCTCGGCTGTAAGTTCTCCACCGATAGCCTCATAGGTGGCATCCACTACTACCTGCACAAACTCATCCATGCCTTCGCCGGCAGCTTTGGCCAGAGCGGCGTCTTTGACTTTTACTATCATAATGATGCAAAATTAGACAAAAAAAACGGAAAAAGAATATATAAGGTACAAGAAAATAGTGTTTGCCCTTGAGATTTGACTTGCGGCGGTCATGTTTGCCAACTCAGAATGACAAAACGGCAGCATTTGCCATTGAGGTATCTAAAAAATCATGAGGCAGAACAAAAAACCCTCATCATTATTAGGTAGTTTGTTTAGTTTTTTATAACTTTGCGCTTGAAAAAGGGGATGCCCGTGACCAACGTATCGCCCTTGACAAGCGTGAATAAGTAACAGTACTTTATATTTATTTTTGAACAATATGATTTATTCAAAGGAAGTTGACAACATGTGCGTTGTCGCCAAAGGCCCGAACCACGGACCAGCTCCAATCCCCGAAGAGGGAAAATGGATTCAAGCCAAAGAGATTAAGGATATCTCAGGTTACACTCACGGTGTGGGATGGTGTGCTCCTCAGCAGGGTGCTTGCAAGCTGTCTCTGAACATCAAGGAAGGCGTTATCCAGGAATGTCTCGTTGAGACCATCGGCTGTACCGGTATGACCCACTCAGCTGCCATGGCTTCTGAGATTCTGCCTGGCAAGACCATCCTCGAGGCTCTGAACACTGACCTCGTTTGTGATGCCATCAACACAGCTATGCGTGAGCTCTTCCTCCAGATTGTCTATGGCCGCAGCCAGAGCGCCTTCTCTGAGGGTGGTCTCGTTATCGGTGCCGGTCTCGAGGACCTGGGCAAGGGTCTGCGCTCACAGACTGGTACTCTCTATGGCACCGTTGCCAAGGGTACTCGCTATCTCGAGCTCACCGAGGGTTACATCACCAAGATGTTCCTTGACAAGGACAGCCAGGTATGCGGTTACGAATATGTACACCTCGGCAAGATGATGGAAGCCATCAAGGACGGTATGGACGCCAACGAGGCTGTGAAGAAGTTCACTGGCCGCTACGGTCGTACAACTGCTGAGCAGGGTGTTGTTAAATCAATTGATCCACGTAAAGAATAAGGAGATACACAACTATGATTAGAAAAGTAAGTTATGAAAGCCAGGAGCGCCGCGAGAAGCAGGTGCTGGCTGCTCTGAATGCAAATGGTATCAGTAGCGTAGAAGAGGCTAATCAGATCTGCGAAGAGGCTGGTGTTGATCCTTATCTGATGTGCGAAGAGACTCAGCGTATCTGCTTCGAGAATGCTAAGTGGGCATACGTTTGTGGTGCCGCTATCGCCATCAAGAAGGGTGTTAAGACAGCTGCTGATGCAGCCGAGGCCATCGGTATCGGTCTGCAGAGCTTCTGCATCCCCGGTTCTGTAGCTGATGACCGCAAGGTAGGTCTCGGCCATGGTAACCTCGCCGCCCGTCTGCTCCGCGAGGAGACACAGTGCTTCGCTTTCTTGGCTGGCCACGAGTCTTTCGCTGCTGCCGAGGGTGCTATCAAGATTGCCGAGATGGCCAACAAGGTTCGCAAGAATCCTCTCCGCGTCATCCTCAACGGTCTTGGCAAGGACGCTGCCCAGATTATCAGCCGTATCAACGGTTTCACATACGTACAGACCAAGTTTGACTACTACAGTGGCAAGCTCGAGGTTGTAAAGCGCATTCCTTACAGCGACGGTCCTCGTGCCAAGGTTAACTGCTATGGTGCTGACGACGTACGCGAGGGTGTTGCTATCAACTGGAGCGAGGATGTAGACGTTTCAATCACTGGTAACTCTACCAACCCCACACGCTTCCAGCACCCCGTAGCCGGAACTTACAAGAAGGAGCGCGTGCTCGCTGGCAAGCCTTACTTCTCTGTAGCTTCAGGTGGTGGTACCGGCCGTACACTGCACCCAGACAACATGGCTGCAGGTCCCGCTTCTTACGGTATGACTGATACTCTCGGCCGTATGCACTCTGACGCTCAGTTCGCAGGTTCTTCTTCAGTTCCTGCTCACGTAGAGATGATGGGCTTCTTGGGTATTGGTAACAACCCAATGGTAGGTGCAACAGTGGCTATCGCTGTAGCTATCGACCTGGCTCTCAACAAGAAGTAATTCACGAGCGACACATTTTTCAAACATAAGTTTATCCCTGTGACTTCTATGTCACAGGGATTTTTTTGTACCCTTGTCATCACAAGCATTACCATTGGAATACATATTCGCCTCGACGATGTACGCAAAGTGGGGTTGGTAACAGTCGGACTCAATGATGAAGAAAGTATATGTGTAAACACATCATTTGGCGCTACAGACCATGCCGTAGCATTGATGACATAAAGGATGCGAAAACTACTAAAGACGCTGGAGATGGCGTTAAGGATGGAGGCGGAGCGGGAAACGCGGAATTAAAAGTTTGAGTTATGCGTTGCAGAGTTTGATTTGACAAATTCGCAGTTTGAAATCAACTTTGGGCTAAACACCTTTAGGTTGTCGGGGAAGAACTGCAAATTGTTGTAGAAGGACGGCCGATAATCAGAGAAGAGCAGTTGACTATCGGGGAAGAACAGCCGACTATAGGGGAAGAGCAGTTGACTATCGGGGAAGAGCAGTTGACTATCGGGGATGAGCAGCAGACTGTCCTGGAAGTGGAGATGATTGGCTTGGAAAGGCGACTGACTGACGGGGACGAGCGGTTGGCTGACGGAGAAGTCCTGACGACTGTGGGGGAAAGTCCTGACAACTATGGAGGAAACCCTGCCGACGGTCAGTAAACACGGGCAAGGCAATGGTGTCTGGCGGCTACGCTAAGGACTGCAGCCGTCTGATAAAGGTAGAGGCGAATTACCTCTTCTGCGTATTCGGCAGGAAGCCAGCAATGACTCCTAACAAGGGAAGGAACGCGCTGACCTGGAAGATAAACTCGATGCTGGTCCTATCGGCAAGCCAACCGAAGAACGCGGAGCCAAGACCGCCCAAACCGAACATAAGTCCGAAGAAGATGCCGGCTATCAGTCCCACCTTATCGGGCATAAGGTCTGTGGCATAGACCACAATCGACGAGAAAGCCGACGCGATGATGAGGCCAGAGAGGAATGTGCAGACGATGGTCCAAGGCAGACTGGCATAAGGCATGGCTATCGCGAAAGGAGCAGCTCCGAGGATGGAGAACCATATCACATACTTGCGGCCATACCTATCGCCAAAGACGCCACCTGCCAAGGTGCCGATGGCAAAGGCCAACAGGAATACAAACAAGCATATCTGCGACGCCTGTACACTGATACCGAACTTGTCGATAAGGAAAAAGGTGAAATAGCTCGTGATACACGATGTATAGAAATACTTGGAGAATACAAGCAGAATGAGTATCGCCAGGGCACGATACTTGGCTCCTCGGGAGATGTGGTCGTTCAATGCCGGAGTGGGCAGATGATGGTGCTGGGCATAGACCAGGCGCGCCTTATACCAAGCTCCCAAACGCATCATAATCAATGCGGCGAGCAGTGCTGCAAGGGCGAACCAGGATATAGCATACTGGCCGAAAGGCAAGATGATGACAGCAGCCAGCAAGGGGCCGAGGGCGGAACCACCGTTGCCTCCGACCTGGAATATAGACTGTGCCAGGCTTTTCTTTCCTCCCGATGCCAACTGCGCTACGCGTGATGCCGTGGGGTGAAAGATTGAAGAACCAAAGCCGACCACACTCACAGCCAAAAGAATGAGCAGATAATTCTCGGCAAAAGCCAACAGCAGAAGTCCTATCAACGTAAAGCACATGCCCACGGACAAAGCATAGGGGCGTGGATGCCTGTCGGCATAAAGTCCGGTGAATGGTTGCAGGATGGAAGACGTCATCTGAAAGACCAGAGTGATAATGCCTATCTGCGCAAACGAGAAGTCAAACTTGTCCTTGATGATGGGATAGATAGACGGGATAATCGACTGAATCATATCGTTGAGGAAATGGGATATGCCACAAATCACCAACATGGAATAGACCGTACTCTCGGTCATGGTGGGATGTCCTTTGATTATGCTACCTATAGATTTCATCATCATTAGTCTTAATACCTATTATATATAGTAACCGCCTGCCGATATGGCAGGCGAATATGGCACGCGGGCTCACCGCAACAGTAGCAGAGGGGCTGAGCACGCCAAAGAAAGCATCATCAGAAGGAATAGGCAAAGCCCAAAGAGGCGTACTCCTTCAACTGATAATAGCCATGACGGTCACTGCGCTTGGTTCCGTCGTCAAAACGGGGATAAACAAATATGTTGCTGGATATATACTTGTTGAACTGGAAGGTAAACGTATTCTCCCACTCGAGCTCGGCACGCTCGTAGGTAGTATAACCATAGAGACGGGTCTTCCAACGTATGTTGTCGGCAAATTTCCACAACAAATCGACCGTAAACTGCGAACCGAAGTTGTGCAGCTGGTGCTCGCCTTCGTCCAAACCGTAACGAGAGGCGAGCTCAAGACGATTGACGTAACGGAAATTGTAAGCCAAAGGAGCCAAGTGGATGGAACCGGTAAGCCTATCCTTCAAGCACTTGACGTTGTAGTCCATACCGACAGAGAGGTTGACATTCAACGGGCCCAGGAAGTCGGTGGTAACGACATTGGAGTTACTGTTCCACTGTCTGACGAACTGGGTAGCGGCTATCATCTGGATGGTATAATACCAGCTTCTGGATGCCTGCAATCCCAACTTGCTCGTCAGACGCAGCAAGTTCTCGCTTACTCGCATGGTGTGCAACGTATCCTGTCTGGAGGTCTGGAATCCCAACTTCATCTCAAGTTTGTTGTCCCATCTCACCTTCTGCTTGTTGTTGTAATTGGCATTGAGGGTTATCGAACCTACCATCGAGTAGTTGCTTTCACCACCTTTGTACCAGTTGGAAGAAATGTAATTCTGCAGGAACTGGAGGTAATAGTCGCCCGAATATGTCCAGAAGTTGGGTTTCAGCACCACAATATCCAAGGGAGCCACAACCGTCTCCTGGGGCTTGGGGGCTACCTTTTCAACGATTTCAGGAGCATGGTCGACATGTATTGCCTCGGCCTTACGTATGTCTCCAGCGCGCTCCAACTGACTCTGCGTAGAGCGCACGAGGTCGGGACGCCCGAGATAGAGCGCCAGCAGACTCTCGTCGATAAGGTTGGCATCGCGGTCGATGTCAAAGAAGTTGTGGGACACGCCTTTATAGAACGTGGTCGGCATAAAGAGCAACTTGTACTCAATCCCCAGTTTGGGCAGCGCCGGCACAGTCATGGTTGGCACAAACTCTTCGAGATGGGCAGAGTCCTGGTGGGCGCGGAAATGCAACAGCGAATCCATATAGAGAGTCACCATATCCGGCTGGGCTTGTGCGGCATGTCGGCGCGATGACGACAGCGATTGCGAATGTCGTGACTGGGCCGACACGGACGTAACATCACACAGCAAACCTAAAAGGATAATGGCAATAAACTTAATTCTCATAATTGTATAGTGGCTATTTGTGCTTGCAAAGTTACTGCATGCTGTGAAAAATACAAAATAAATCTCAATGAATTTTTGTTTTAGAACTCCCGCGAAGGCAAAAGTCGTGAACAAAAGGGAAAAAGCGTGGAACAAAATAATACCTTTTCTTTGCAGAGTTCACCAAATTATTGTAATTTTGCAACTTGAACAAATATTAAATTATCACAATCGTGGCAGACACAAAGTATATTTTTGTAACAGGCGGCGTGGTTTCTTCATTAGGCAAAGGAATCATCTCATCGTCTATCGGCAAATTGTTGCAGGCCAGAGGCTACAACATCACCATCCAGAAGTTTGACCCCTACATCAACATTGACCCGGGTACACTGAATCCTTATGAGCACGGAGAGTGCTATGTGACGGCCGACGGTATGGAGACCGACCTCGACTTGGGACACTATGAGCGCTTCACTGGCATCCAGACCACGAAAGCCAACTCAATGACCACAGGACGTATATATAAAAGTGTAATAGACAAAGAGCGTCGTGGCGACTATCTGGGCAAGACTATCCAGGTGGTGCCTCACATCACCGACGAAATCAAGCGAAACATCAAGATGCTTGGCCAGCGCTACCACTATGACTTTGTCATCACTGAGATAGGTGGTACAATCGGCGACATCGAAAGCGCACCCTTCATGGAGGCTATCCGCCAGATGAAATGGGAATTGGGCAAGAAGGCTGTCAATGTGCATCTCACCTACGTGCCCTACCTCAAGGCTGCGGGCGAACTGAAGACCAAGCCCACACAGCATAGCGTGAAGGAACTGCAAAGCGTGGGAATCCAGCCTGATGTGCTCGTCCTCCGCACCGAGAAGTATCTCGACGAGGGTTTAAGAAAGAAGGTTGCCGCTTTCTGTAACGTCGACTTCGACTGTGTCATCCAGAGCGAAGACCTCTCCAGCATCTACGAGGCTCCTGTATATATGCAGGACCAAGGTCTGGACACCGCCATCCTGCGCAAGGTGGAAGAGCCCATTGGCGAGAAGCCATCACTGGGTCCCTGGCGCCAGTTCCTTGAGCGTCGCGCCAAAGCTACCGAGACTGTCAACATCGGTCTGGTGGGCAAGTATGACCTGCAGGACGCCTACAAGAGTATTCGCGAGAGCCTCTCACAGGCTGGCACCTATAACGACTACAAGGTAAACATCAACTACATCAACTCTGAAAAGATTACGGAAGACAACGTGGCCGACCTGCTGAAAGGCCAGGACGGTATCATGATTTGTCCCGGCTTCGGCCAGCGTGGCATTGAGGGCAAGCTGATTGCCGCTCACTATACCCGCACCCATGACATCCCCACCTTTGGTATCTGTCTGGGTATGCAGATGATGGTTATCGAGTTTGCCCGCAACGTGCTGGGCTATGCCGACGCCAACAGCCGCGAGATGGACGAGAAGACGACTCACAACGTGATAGACATCATGGAAGAGCAGAAGAACATCACGAATATGGGAGGTACTATGCGTCTGGGTCAGTATGAGTGTATACTTAAACAAGGTTCGCGTACATTTGATATATACAAGAAGGAGAATATCCGCGAGCGCCACCGTCACCGCTACGAGTTCAACAACCAGTATCTTACCGAATATGAACGCGCTGGCATGATGTGTGTAGGACGCAACCCCGAAAGCGACCTTGTAGAGGTGGTAGAGATACCTGGACTGAAGTGGTACATTGGTACCCAGTATCACCCAGAGTATCAAAGCACAGTGCTGAAGCCACATCCACTCTTCGTAGATTTCGTTAAACACGCAATAAAGAACAAGAAATAAGACATGGACAAAAATACAATTACCGGCATTGTACTCATAGCGCTACTGTTTATCGGCTTTACCTGGTGGAGCCAGCCCTCTGCAGAAGAGATTAAGGCTCAGCAGGAACAGCTCGCCCAACAGGAAGCCGCCAAGGACAAGGCTGCCAAAGCCGAGAAAGATGCCGTAAAAGCTCAACGCGAACGCGCGTTGCAGCAGACCCTCGAAGACAGTACTGCACTATTTCATAACGCCCTCAAAGGTACTGCGCAGAACGTGGTACTTAAGAACAAGCATGTAGAACTGACCTTCAACACCAAGGGCGCAACGGTAGAAAAAGCCGTGATTAAGGGTTACAAGGACAACATCAAGGAGAAGAACGACGTGGTGCTGTTTGACAAGAACGAACAGTCGCTCAATTATACCTTGGTGGCCAAGGAGACCAACATCTCTACCCAGGACCTGTATTTCAACGTATCGGCACTCACCGACTCTACCGTCGTGTTCACCGCCGAAGCTGCCGCCGGCAAGAACATCGTGCTGAGCTATCTGCTCGGCAAGGACTATATGCTCCACATGCGTCTGAGCGTAGAAGGCATGGCCGGACTCTTCGCTCCCAACACCTCCACAATGGATATCAACTGGCAGGAGAAATGCCGTCAGCAGGAGAAGGGCTTCAACTTTGAAAACAGATACGCTACCCTGACCTACCACGAAAGCGAAGGTGGCACCGATTATCTGAGCGAGACATCAGAAAAAATCGACAAGCCCATTGAAGAACGTATAGACTGGGTTGCCTTCAAGAACCAGTTCTTCTCGGCTGTAATGATTGCCAAAAACGATTTCCAGCCCAACGCTCTTATGACCTCTATCCCTTATGACAAAAAGTCTGGCGATGGCTATCTGAAGAGCTATCAGGCCAAGATGAAGTCGTTCTTTGACCCAACAGGCAAGCAGCCATCAGAGTTTGAGTTCTATTATGGCCCGAATGACTTCCGTCTCTTGCAGAATGTAGAGGAGCAAAGCACCTTCGGCAAAGACCTCGAGCTCCAGCGTCTGGTTTACCTTGGTTGGCCTCTCTTCCGCATCATCAACCGCTGGTTCACCATTTATGTTTTCGACTGGCTATCCAAGCTCTTCCCCATGGGAGTGGTACTCATTCTCATCACACTGTTACTGAAGGTAATCACCTTCCCAATGGTAAAAAAGAGCTACATGAGCAGCGCCAAGATGCGTGTACTCAAACCGAAACTCGAAGCTGCCACCGCCAAATTTGACAAGCCCGAAGACCAGATGCAGAAGCAGCAAGCTATGATGGCAGAGTATGCCAAATATGGCGTAAGTCCATTGTCGGGCTGTCTGCCTATGCTCATACAGATGCCAATCTGGATTGCCATGTTCAACTTCGTGCCCAACGCCATTCAGCTGCGTGGTCAGAGTTTCCTGTGGATGAGTGACCTGTCAACCTATGACCCCATCTTCGAATGGGGCACCAATCTGCCCATCATAGGTGACCACCTCTCGCTCACCTGTATACTCTTCTGCGTAGCCAACCTGCTCTACTCGTGGATGACTATGCGTCAGCAGCGCGACCAGATGGTAGGCCAGCAAGCCGAACAGATGAAGGTGATGCAGTGGATGATGTTCCTCATGCCTGTCATGTTCTTCTTCATCTTCAACGACTACTCGTCGGGTCTTAACTTCTACTATTTTGTCAGCCTCTTCTTCTCGGCTGCCATCATGTGGACCCTCCGCAAGACCACCAATGATGAGAAACTGCTTGCTATCCTTGAAGCACGCTACAAGGAGAACCAGAACAACCCTCAGAAGATGAAAGGTCTGGCTGCACGCCTGCAGGCTATGCAGGAACAGCAGGCCGAGCTGCAGAAACAGAGAGAAGAGCTGGCTCGTAAAAGAAAAAAGTATTAACTATGATGATAGCCAAAACTATAGCATTAGTTGCCGCCCTGTGGATGGGCGGCAATTTTGCAAACGCACAGACCATGATTGGTAAAAGTGACATCAAACTCAGTTCAGACCTCATGACTCCCGAAGCCTTATGGGCTATGGGACGCATAGGTGGAGCTCAGGTTTCGCCCAATGGCAAGCAAGTGGTATACCAGGTAGGTTACTACAGCGTAGAAAAGAACAAAGGGCAGCAGACCTTGCATGTAATGAACGTGGACGGCACTGCCAAGCGTATGCTCACCATTGGCGCCAAGAGCGAAAGCGACGCCGCCTGGATAGAATGCGGAAGCAAGATTGTCTACCTTTCTGGTGGCCAGCTGTGGAAAATGAACCCTGATGGCACAGACCGCAAGCAGCTCACTCACTCTGCTTTGGATATCGAGGGGTTCAGTTTCTCACCCGACGGAAGCAAGGTAATTCTTATCAAGTCAATTCCCTATAATGACATCATCAAGAAGAATCCTTCTGACTTGCCCAAGGCTACAGGCCGTGTCATCACAGACCTGAACTACCGTCATTGGGACCATTACGTTGAGACCATCGCCCATCCCTTCATGGCTGCTGTCAACGACAATGCCATCACCGACGGTATCGACATTATGGAGGGTGAACCCTACGAGTGTCCCTCTGCTCCTTTCGGTGGCATTGAGCAACTTGCATGGAGCCCCGACTCCAAGCAGATTGCTTACTCTTCCCGTAAGCGTACTGGCTTGCATTACGCCATTTCTACCGACGCCGATATCTACCTGTATGATATCGACAGCCACGCCACCCACAATCTCTGCAAGCCTGCCGACTATACAGAACCAGCCATTAATCCAACCAAATCGATGAAGGACCAGCCCGTCAATCATCAGGATGGCGATATGAATGTAGGCTATGACACTGCACCTTGTTTCTCACCCGACGGCAGGTATGTTGCTTGGCTCAGCATGGCTCACAATGGCTATGAGAGCGACCGCAACCGTCTCCTGGTGTATGATTTGGCCACTGGCAAGAAAGAATACGTCAGCGAGAAGCTCGATACCAATGTCGATGCATTCTGCTGGAACTCTGACAACAAGAGTATCTATTTCATTTCCGTATGGCATGGATGTGCCAACATCTACCAGACTAATCTTCGCGGAGAAGTCCATCAGGTTACCGAAGGCCAATACGACTACGGTAGCCTCCAGATGATAGGTAACACAAAGAAGTTGCTTGTTACCCGTCATTCGATGAGCCACCCCGATGACATTTTTGTCATCAGCCCCAAGAAGAAGGCTGAAATCACACAGATTACAGATGAAAACAAGCATATTTTTGACCAACTTGCAGTCGGAAAGGTTGAACCTCGATGGGTGAAAACCACTGACAACAAAGATATGCTGGTATGGATAATCCTTCCTCCCCACTTCGACCCCAACAAGAAATATCCTACCCTCCTCTTCTGTGAAGGCGGTCCCCAAAGTCCCGTATCACAGTTCTGGAGTTACCGATGGAATATGCAGATTATGGCAGCCAACGGCTATGTCGTCATAGCCCCCAACCGCCGCGGTCTGCCTGGTTTCGGAAGCAAGTGGAACGAAGATATCAGCGGCGACTGGACCGGCCAGTGCATGAAAGATTACCTCAGCGCCATCGACGATGCCGCCAACAATCTCCCCTATGTTGACAAAGACCGTCTGGGTGCCGTGGGCGCCAGCTTCGGTGGCTTCTCTGTCTATTACCTTGCCGGCCATCATGGCAAACGGTTCAAGTGCTTCATCGCTCATGATGGAGCCTTCAACCTTGAGTCCATGTACACCGACACCGAGGAAGCCTGGTTCTCCAACTGGGAGTACGACGACGCCTACTGGAACAAGGACCAGACCGAGCGTGCACGCCGCACTTATGCCAACAGTCCCCACAAGGCTGTCGATAATTGGGACACCCCCATCCTCTGCATCCATGGCGAGAAAGACTATCGCATCAATGCCAATCAGGGCTTCGGCGCCTTCAATGCAGCCCGCCTCAAGGGTATCCCAGCCGAACTGCTCCTTTTCCCTGATGAAAACCACTGGGTTCTTAAACCACAGAACGGTGTACTGTGGCAGCGCACCTTTTTCTCATGGCTTGACCGCTGGTTAAAGAAATAAACAACAAAAAGATATAAGCAATGACAACAACACAAAAAACACTGCGCGACTCGGCCGCCATCCGCTGGATGGCCCTGTTGCTCTTGGCTTTGGCCATGTTCTGTGCCTACATCTTTATGGACATCCTTTCGCCCATTAAAGACCTGATGCAGACACAGCGAGGCTGGGACTCTGACGCCTTCGGTACCATGCAGGGCTCGGAGACTTTCCTCAACGTATTTGTCTTCTTCCTGATTTTTGCAGGCATCATCCTCGACAAGATGGGCGTTCGCTTTACCGCTCTTCTCTCCGGCGGCGTGATGCTGCTGGGAGCCATCATCAAGTGGTATGCCATCAGCGACAGCTTTATCGGCAGCGACCTTGAGACCTGGTTTACCAATAACCTCAACCACATTCCCGTCTTCGAGCAGTTGAACGTATCGCCGTTCTATGAGGGTATGCCCGCATCTGCCAAGTTGGCAGCCTGTGGATTTATGCTCTTCGGCTGCGGAGCCGAGATGGGCGGCATCACCGTATCGCGTGGTATCGTCAAGTGGTTCAAGGGCCGCGAGATGGCACTGGCCATGGGATCTGAGATGGCATTGGCCCGTCTGGGCGTAGCCACCTGCATGATATTCTCGCCCTTCTTCGCCAAGCTCGGCGGAGTCGTTAGCGTATCACGCTCTGTGGCTTTCGGCGTTGTGCTGCTTTGCATCGCCATGATTATGCTCGTTGTCTATTTCTTTATGGACAAGAAACTCGACGCGCAGACCGGCGAAGCCGAAGAGAAAGACGACCCTTTCAAAATCAGCGACTTGGGACAGATACTCACCAGCAGTGGTTTCTGGCTCGTATCATTACTCTGTGTACTCTACTATTCAGCTATCTTCCCCTTTCAAAAGTACGCTGTAAACATGCTGCAGTGCAACCTCTCATTTACTGAGGTTCCCGCCGACTCCTTCTGGGCATCCTCGTCTGTTACCATCATCCAGTATGTCATCATGCTTGTGGTTGCTGTTACAGCGTTCATGTTCAACTTCCTCAAGAACAAGAGCTTCAAGTACGGAGTGCTCTGTCTGTCCATCGTATCCCTTGTCACCTACTGCTACATGGGCTACATGCGTCAGTCTGCCGAATCTATCTTTGCCGTGTTCCCCCTGCTTGCCGTGGGCATTACCCCCATCCTGGGCAACTATGTAGACCATAAGGGCAAAGCTGCCTCTATGCTCGTTCTGGGTTCACTGCTGCTTATCGCCTGCCACCTTACCTTCGCCTTCATTCTTCCCGGATTCAAGGGCAACCAGGTAGGCGGAGTCATCGTGGCCTATGTCACCATCCTCGTTCTCGGCGCATCGTTCTCTCTTGTCCCCGCTTCTCTGTGGCCAAGCGTGCCCAAACTGGTAGACGCCAAGATCATCGGTTCGGCCTACGCCCTCATCTTCTGGATACAGAACATCGGCCTGTGGCTGTTCCCCCTGCTCATCGGCAAGGTCCTCACCATGACCAACAAGGGAGTTACCAATGCTACCGAGCTCAACTATACCGCCCCATTGGTGATGCTGGCAGGTTTGGGTGTTGCCGCGCTCGTCATCGGCCTTGTCCTCAAGGTTGTTGACAAGAAGAAGGGACTGCACCTTGAAGAGCCCAACATCAAGTAAACATCCATATCATCCATGTGCGTCACCGGCCCTGCGCCGATGCCGCACATGGATATATATACCAGAAATACACCTACCTAATTGAACCTGACATTCGTAAACATCATAATAACTAATAATAACAACTAAAAACTTAAAAGATTATGTCTGAAGAAAATGTTCTTTCAAACAAGATTGAGATGAAAAAGGTATGGCAGCTGCTCGGCATCATTGCCGTTACAGCCCTCATCTGGAACCTCCCAATCACCTGTTTTGGCATTGAGGGCCTTACCGTTATCCAGCAGCGCGTTATAGCCATCTTTGTCTTCGCTACCCTTTCATGGCTGTTCGAGGCCATTCCCTCTTGGGCAACCTCACTGGCCATCATATCGGTAATGTGTCTTACTCTGTCTGACAACTCCATCGCCTGCTTCAAGGGCGAGGGCGAAGCCTTTGGCGAGCTTCTCAAGTCCAAGGACATCATGGCCACCTTCGCCAACCCCGTCATCATGCTCTTCCTCGGCGGTTTCATCCTTGCCATCGCAGCCACCAAGTCGGGTCTCGACGTGCTGCTTGCCAAGAACCTTATCCGTCCCTTCGGCAACAAGAGCGAGAATGTGCTGCTGGGCTTCCTGCTCATCACAGGCGTCTTCTCGATGTTCGTGTCCAACACAGCCACCGCAGCCATGATGCTCACCTTCCTTACCCCTGTCTTCGCCGCCCTTCCCGCCAACGGAAAAGGACGCATCGCGCTGACGATGAGCATCCCAATCGCCGCCAATATCGGTGGTATGGCCACTCCTATCGGCACACCTCCCAATGCCATCGCCTTGCAGGCCCTCAATGAGCAGCTGCATCTCAATGTCAGCTTCGGACAGTGGATGTCCTTCATGTTCCCGCTGGTCATCATCATCCTGTTCATCAGCTGGCGCCTTATCCTCAAGTTCTTCCCCTTCACCCAGAAGACCATCGAGCTCAAGATTGAGGGTCAGGTATCTCACGGCTGGCGCATGTGGGTGGTATGCATCACCTTCATCGTCACCATCCTCATGTGGCTGCTCGACCGTGTCACTGGTGTCGACGCCAACACAGTAGCCATCATTCCTATGGGTGTATTCGCACTTACAGGAGTCATCAATGGCAAAGACTTGCAGAAGATTGACTGGAGTGTTATCTGGATGGTTGCCGGTGGATTTGCCCTCGGACTGGGCATGAACGGCACCGGACTCGCCGACCGCGCTATCGAGAGTATACCTTTCGGAGAGTTCTCTCCCATCGCCATATTGCTCATCTCTGGACTTATCTGCTACTTCCTAAGTAACTTTATCAGCAATACAGCCACCGCAGCTCTGCTGGTTCCAATCCTTGCTGTCGTTTGTACAGGTATGGGCGACAAGCTGGGCGCCATTGGCGGCACCTCTACCGTCATCATCGGTATTGCCCTTGCTGCATCCAGCGCTATGTGTCTCCCCATCTCTACTCCTCCTAACGCTATCGCCTTCTCTACCGGACTGGTCAAGCAGAACGATATGCTCAAGACGGGTATCACCATGGGTATCATCAGCATGGTTCTCGGCTACACCGTGCTCTACTTCATCGGTAAAGCCGGACTCATCGGATAAATATTATCTACAATAACTATCAACGGGAAGGGGCGACTCTTCCCGTTTTTTGTTGCCGCGACCCAGCACGATTGCACCAGACATCCGCTCGCACTAAGAGAGTTCATCTCCATTTCTGCGCTGACCATCGACAAAGTATTTGCGGGGTTGAAAATGGAGAAATCGTGGTGCGAATTGTTTGTTTCGCAGCGCGAAAAGTGTAATTCGCAGTTTGAAACAAGTAAATCGTAGTTTGGAAACTACTTGAAAGCCATTGCGCTAAACTTTGCCGCGACGGCGCTATTGATGCCTGATGCCAGATGCTGACCGCTGATGATTTCCACTATAGGCGAGCATACTGCCCCTCCACCAGCTCCATCCCCCACAGCCACAACCTTATCTCCCCCAATGTCGGGAGAAAAAGCGGTGATAGTTAGGTTTTAACAAAAAAAAAGCGTAATTTTGCACCTTACTAACAGAGGTCACGCCTACGGGTCTGCGCGTCATGCCCACAGCGCGAACTATAGTTAAACCGAATATATAAACATACCGCCACGCCCTGTCTGCCGTCTGCGCCCCAGCAAGACAGAGCCGTGCAAGCACATTGAAGACCAGAAATATGATTTCTATAGAAAATCTCGCTGTAGAGTTCAGCGCCCGCCCGCTCTTCCATGACGTGAGTTTCGTCATCAACGACCGCGACCGCATAGCGCTCGTGGGCAAGAACGGTGCCGGCAAATCGACCATGCTCAAGATTCTCTGCGGACAGCAGAAGCCCACCTCGGGCACCGTAGCCATCCCCAACGACACCACCATAGGCTATCTGCCCCAGGTGATGAAGCTGGCCGACGACACCACCGTCATCGAAGAGGCCCGCAAAGCCTTCATCCACACCACCCGCATGAAGGAGCGCATCGAGCGGCTGCAGCAGGAGATGGCCGACCGCACCGACTACGAGAGCGAGAGCTATGCCCAGTTGGTCGAGAAGTTCACCCTCGAGCACGACCGCTACATGATGCTCGGCGGCGACAACTACGAAGCCACCCTCGAACGCACCCTCACCGGCCTGGGCTTCCAGCGCAGTGACTTCGACCGCCCCACGCGCGAGTTCTCCGGTGGCTGGCGCATGCGCATCGAGCTCGCCAAGATTCTCTTGCAACAGCCCGACGTGCTCTTGCTCGACGAGCCTACCAACCACCTCGACATCGAGAGCATACAGTGGCTTGAGCAGTTTCTCGCCCAGTCTGCCAAAGCCGTGGTGCTGGTGAGCCACGACCGCGCCTTCATCAACAATGTCACCAACCGCACCATCGAGATAACCTGCGGCCACATCGAAGACTACAAGGTCAAATACGACCAGTATGTGGTGCTGCGCGCCGAGCGCCGTGAGCAGCAGCTGCGCGCCTACGAGAACCAGCAGAAAGAGATAGCCGACATCAAGGACTTTGTAGAGCGTTTCCGCTACAAAGCGACCAAAGCCGTGCAGGTGCAGAGCCGCCTCAAGCAGTTGGAGAAGATAGTTCCCATCGAGATTGACGAGGTCGACAATTCTGCCATGCACCTCAAGTTTCCCCCATGTCTGCGCAGCGGCGACTACCCCGTCATCTGCGACGAGGTAGCCAAGACCTACGGTGACCACAACGTCTTCTCGGGCGTGACGCTCACCATCAAGCGCGGCGAGAAGGTGGCCTTTGTGGGCAAGAATGGCGAGGGCAAGTCTACACTCGTCAAGTGTATCATGGGCGAAATCCCCTTCGACGGCACCCTCAAGATAGGCCACAACGTGCAGATAGGCTATTTTGCCCAGAACCAGGCCCAGCTGCTCGACGAAGACATCACCATCTACGACACCATAGACCGCGTAGCCACCGGCGACATGCGCCTGAAGATCAACGACCTCTTGGGTGCATTCATGTTTGGCGGAGAGACCTCTGAGAAGAAGGTCAAGGTGCTCAGCGGCGGCGAGCGCAGCCGTCTGGCCATGATACGCCTGCTCATGGAGCCCGTCAATCTGCTCATCCTCGACGAGCCCACCAACCACCTGGACATGCAGTCCAAGGATGTGCTCAAAGAGGCCATCCGTGCCTTCGACGGCACAGCCATCATCGTGAGCCACGACCGCGAATTTCTCGACGGTCTGGTCACCAAGGTCTATGAGTTCGGCCAAGGCCATGTGCGCGAGCACCTCGGTGGCATCTATGACTATCTGCGTGCCCACAATGCCGACAGCATCCACGAGGCACTGGCTGCACAGCCTGTAGTGACCCAGTCCAAGCCTGTAGAACAGCCCCAGAGCCAGCAGAAGATTTCCTATGCCGAACACAAGGAACAGCAGAAGCGCATACGTAAGGCGCAGAAGTCGGTGGAAGAGTGCGAACGCAAGATTGCCACGATGGAGACGAGGCTCAAGGAACTCGACGCCCTGCTCATGCAGCCCGAGAACGCAGCCGACATGGAACTCGTGACCGAGTATACCACCACACACCAGGCCCTCGAGCAGGCCAACGAGCAGTGGATGGAACTCTCCGAACAGCTCGAGAGTCTCAAAAACGAATAATCAACAACCAAACAACAATACAATGAAACTGAAACCAATTATTCCGATAGTCCTCATGATATCGGCGCCCATCATGGGCATGGGACAGAACAAGTCGGGACTGGTAATGTCAAACCTTGACAAAACCGTCAAGCCTGCCGATGACTTTTATCAGTTTGCTACTGGTGGATGGCAGAAGAACAATCCTCTCCCTGCCGCCTACAGCCGCTACGGCAGTTTCGACCAGCTGCAGGAGAACAACAGCAAGCGCATCAACACCATCCTCTCCGACCTGGAAAAGAAGAAATATGCCACCGGCACCATCGAGCAGAAGCTGTCTGACTTCTACAAGCTGGCTCTCAACGTAGAGCGACGCAATACCGAGGGCACAGCCCCCGTTGCCGCTCTGCTCAACGAGATAGAGAGCGCCTCTACCGTGGCCCAGTTGCGCGAGCTCCAGCTCAAGTATGCCGCCCAGGGCTATGGTGTACAGTATGCCTCATACTTCGGCGCCGACTCCAAGAATGTGAGCATGAACATCATGCACATCTCTCAGAGTGGACTCACCCTGGAGCAGAAAGACTACTATCTCAACAACGACGCTGCCACGGTGGCCATACGCGAGGCTTTCCGCAAACACATCGCCCGCATGTTCGGACTCTACGGTTTTGACGACGCCCAGGCCCAGAAGAAGAGCGACGCCGTGTTCCGTCAAGAGACCATCCTCGCCCTTATCTCCAAGAGCGAGACCGAGCTGCGCGACCCCGAGGCCAACTACAACAAGATGACCATGAAGGCGTTTGCCGAGCACTATCCCAACATCCCGCTTGAGCAGATGTGCGTGGCAGAGGGCGTAAACAAGGACTACATCCAGACACTCATCGTGGGCCAGCCCGAGTTTATGAAGGGTCTGGACAAGATTGTGGCTCTGCAGACCGCCGACGAAATCAAGGCACTCATGGAGTGGGACATCATCATGAGCTCGGCATCATACCTCAGCGACGAGATAAGAGAAGCCAACTTCAACTTCTTCGGCAAGACCATGAGCGGCCGCAAGGAAGACTACCCATTATGGAAACGCGCCACCGCACAGGTCGAGGCACAGATGGGCGAGGCTCTGGGCAAAATCTACACCCAGCGCTACTTCCCCGAGTCGTCCAAGAAGATGATGGAGAAGCTGGTGGCCAACCTGCAGATAGCTTTGGGTCAGCGCATCGACGCCCAGAAGTGGATGGGAAGCGAAACCAAAGCCAACGCACACCGCAAACTGGACAAGTTCTACGTAAAGATAGGCTATCCCAACAAGTGGACAGACTTCAGCGCATTGACCATAGACCCATCAAAGAGCTACTATGACAACGTGATGGCATGTCGCGCCTTTGCCCACGACAAGCATATCGCCGAGAAGGCCGGCAAACCCGTTGACCGCGATGAGTGGTTTATGAACCCACAGACAGTCAACGCCTATTACAACCCAACCACCAATGAGATATGCTTCCCTGCGGGCATCCTGCAGTACCCCTTCTTCGACCCCAAGGCCGACGAAGCATTCAACTATGGCGCCATCGGCGTAGTGATAGGTCATGAGATGACCCACGGATTTGACGACAAGGGCCGTCTCTACGATGCCGACGGTATGCTCAAGGACTGGTGGACCGCCAAGGATGCCGAGGGCTTCAAGGAGCGTGCCGATATGTATGCCAACTTCTTCAACAACATCAAGGTGCTGCCCGACCTCAACGCCAATGGTGAGTTCACGCTGGGCGAAAACCTCGCCGACCACGGTGGTCTGCAACTGGCTTTCACTGCCTACAAGAACGCCACTGCCGAGAAGCCACTCAAGCAGAAGGACGGCTTCACCGCCGACCAGCGCTTCTTCATCGCCTACGCTGGAGTTTGGGGCCAGAACATCACCGAGAAGGAAATACGCAACCGCGTTAAGCGCGATCCGCACTCACTGGGTAAATGGCGCGTCAACGGCGCTCTGCCCCATGTAGATGCGTGGTACGAGGCTTTCGGAGTGAAAGAGGGCGACAAGCTCTTTATCCCCAGGGCCAACCGTCTGGACCTCTGGTAACACATCATAAGACAAGATAAAAGTGGGGGCTGTCAGAAAATACTTTGACAGCCCTACTTGTTTTTCATTGGTTTTTGCTATTTTTGCAACTGCAAAACGCCCCACATTATTGACAAGTAGTAATTCCACAACAGTTATGCCCATATATTTACCCGAAGGTATTCCCGCCATCCAGACCCTGAACCACGAACACGTGGACGGCATCGAAGGATATGGACGCGACTGCGCCCGCCGAGAGGACCGTCTACACATCGTGGTCCTCAACCTCATGCCCAAGAAGGAGGAAACAGAGTGCGACCTGGCGCGTGTGCTGGCCTACTCTTCACACAAGATAGAGTTGAGTTTCATGAAGCTGCGCTCGCATACCTCAAAAAATATAACGGCAGAACATCTGGAACGCTTCTATCGGTATGCCGACGAACTGGCAGATGAGCACTTCGACGGCATGATAGTCACCGGCGCACCAGTAGAGACCATCGCCTATGAAGAGGTAGACTATTGGCGCGAACTCACGGCCATCATGGACTGGGCCCACAGCCACGTGCGCAGCACGCTCTATCTGTGCTGGGGAGCCATGGCTGCACTTTACCATTTCTACGGCATCCCCAAGTATCTCTTGCCAGCCAAGAGGTTCGGCGTGTTTAGGGTAACGCCAGCCGACCTGCACCATCCCATATTCAGCGGTTTCGACGACACTTTCAGCATGCCCAACAGCCGCCATACCGAGATAAGGCGCCCGGACATCGAGCATACCGAGGGCGTGGACATCCTCGCCGAGTCGGCCGAAGCCGGTCTATGCATCTGCGCCTCGCGCCAGCATAGAGACTTCTATGTATTGGGCCACTTCGAATATCCCGTGTGGACACTTGGCGACGAGTACCGCCGCGACCTGGGCAAGCGCGATGATGTCAATCTGCCACAGCACTACTACCCCAACGACGCCCCCAGCGCCCAGCCCCACTGCAACTGGCGCGCAGCGGCTACGCTCTTTTACAACAACTGGATCAATCATTACGTCTGTCGTCAAGAGGCAGATGAAAACATAAACGTATGAGAAAACTCGAACTGTTGGCTCCCGCCAAGAACCTGGAATGTGGCATCGCAGCCATCGACTGCGGAGCCGATGCCGTGTATATCGGTGCCGAACGCTTCGGCGCCCGCGCTGCAGCCGGCAACTCTGTCGACGACATCGGCCGGCTGTGCCAGTATGCCCATCGCTTTGACGCCAAGGTCTATGTCACGCTCAACACCATCATCTACGACAGCGAGATGGACGACACGCTGGCGCTCGCAGAGCAACTGCGCGAGGCGGGAGTGGACGCCCTGCTGCTGCAAGACATGGGTCTGGTGGGACGGGTGGCTCTGCCTATACACGCCTCGACCCAATGCGACACGCGAACGGCAGAGAAGGCTCTGTGGCTGGAGTCGCTGGGCTTCACCAGAGTGGTGCTGGCGCGCGAGTTGTCGCTCGACGAGATAGCCGAGATACACAAGGCTTCGCCCGAACTGGAGCTCGAGGTCTTTGTCCATGGTGCCCTGTGCGTGAGCTACTCTGGCGTCTGCTACGCCTCGCAATACTGCTTCGGCCGAAGCGCCAACCGCGGCGAGTGTGCCCAGTTCTGCCGACTCAAGTTTGACCTCGTCGACGCCACTGGCAGAGAGATAGAGCACCAACGCCATCTGCTGTCGCTCAAAGACATGTGCCAGATAGATGCCATCGAACAGCTGGCCGACGCCGGAGCCTGTTCGTTCAAGATAGAGGGACGACTCAAGGACGCCGACTATGTGAAGAATGTCGTATCGGCATACTCGCAGCAGATAGACAGGCTGGTAAGCAAGCGTCCCAACGACTATTGCCGCGCCTCGAAGGGTCAGGTGACCTATCACTTCGAGCCCAATCTGCGCAAGACTTTCAATAGAGGTTATACCCACTACTTCCTCAACGGCCGCCAGGCAGATATCGCCAGTTTTGACACCCCCAAGGCCATGGGCGAGTATGTGGGCAAGGTCAAGGAGATACGCGGCAACTCGTTCAACGTGGCGGGCGTGGCTGAGTTTGCCAATGGCGACGGGCTCTGCTTCTTCAACAGCAACCACGAGCTTGAGGGCTTCCGCGTCAACCGCGCCGAGGGCAACCGTCTCTTCCCCCAGCGCATGCCGCAGTCGCTCCGCCCTGGAGCAGCGCTATACCGCAACAACGATGTGGCTTTCTCCAAGCTGCTCGCATCAACTGTGGCTGAGCGCAAGTTGCCTCTGCACATGACCCTGTCGACAACGGACGACGGCTTTGCACTCGAAGCGCTTCATGCAAGGGCCACTGTGACCTTTGAACATCAACCGGCGCGGACCAACCAGCATGACAACATCGTAAGACAGTTGTCCAAGTTGGGCAACACGCCCTATACGCTGGCCGACGTGAGCATAGCCGAGGGCGCGGAGATGCTCTTCATCCCGTCGAGTCTGCTGGCAGAGTTGCGAAGAATGGTTGTGGCACAACTCGAAGAGGCTCCTGTGGAGCAGACCTCAAGCCAGGACAATCAGCAGACGGTGGCCGACGATGCCATGATGCCCAACGGATGGCAGCGCGAATACATCCAACACACCTATTTATATAATATAGCCAACCGCGAAGCCCGCGCCTTCTACCAACAGCATCACCGTCATGAGCTGGCTCCTGCCTACGAACTCTCGCCGACCTCACATCCGCTCATCATGCAGTGCCGTCACTGTCTGCGCTATGCGTTGGGCTACTGTGTGCGTCGCGGCGGTCGCCAACCCGAATGGAAAGAGCCTCTGAGCCTGCGCCTTGCCGACGGAAGAAGTTTCGAGCTCAAGTTTGTCTGTGACGAGTGTCAGATGAATATCTATGCTAAAGAATAGGATAATGATGATGAAAACGAGTAAATACACAGCGCTGCTATTGCTGATGATAACGATGCTGGCATCGTGCTACCACCGCCCGCACCGTTACGCGAACGTAACAGGAGAAATCACTGGTGTACAGAAAGATACCATGTCGTTCTACACACTGCACCATTATACGGTCAACTATAATTTCATCGTGCGCTCAGACTCGCTTACGCTCGTTGCGCAGCAACCGGAAGAGGTACTGAGCAACATGCCCACCGACTCGTTTACAGTCCGGCACGGCGAACATCTGGTTGTAGCAGACTATCGCACACTGCCACAGGACCCGGCAGACTCTGTATGGATACAGGTGGCAACTGCCTCGCGCCATTTCGGCTGGGTACATGAGGGAAAGCTACTCCGCTCGGTCGTGCCCGATGACCCCATATCCGAGTTCATATCCACTTTCTCTGACACCCACCTCCTTATTTTCCTTATCGTGATATGCGTCATCTCTGCCGCTTATCTCATCAGGAAGCTGAAGCGTATGGATGTACCCATCGTCCACTTCCGCGACATCCATTCCTTCTATCCCACTCTGCTCACGCTACTGGTGGCGTCGGCAGCGACACTCTATGCCAGCATCCAGACATTTGCCCCAGACGTATGGCGGCACTTCTACTTCAACCCGACACTCAACCCGCTGTCGGTGCCACCCATACTGGCGCTATTTCTGCTTCTGGTTTGGACGATGCTGATTGTAGGTGTCGCAGTGCTGGACGACGTGCGAGGTCAGTTGGCAACGGGAGAAGCCATACTCTATCTGAGTGGACTGGCTGCAGTTTGCGCAATCGACTACATAGTCTTCAGCATCACCTCTTTATATTTTATAGGTTATATTCTGCTCGTCTTGTATTTCATATACGCCATCAGGCAATACCGCACCCATAGCCGCATGACTTATGTCTGTGGGAAATGTGGCGCACTGCTACGCAAAAAGGGCGAATGTCCTCACTGCGGCGCCTTCAACGTATGACGCCATCGCGGCACAATTCCTCATAAATGAGGATTGGGATTGCAGAGGATTATGAGTACCTTTGCAGCCGTTCAAAACAACAATACAAGAGGATGAACTATAACAAGACAATTGTAACTACATGTATTTCGCTGATGCTGGCCGTTGCTGCATCAGCACGCGAAACGCGCTACGTCACACCGGTAGCCAACGACACATCAAAAGTAGTGGATATCGACGAGGTAGTAGTGGTGTCACAACCCAAAGAGGCATTCTATCTGCGTCAGCAACCATTGAGCAGTTCGATGCTCGATGCCCACGACCTGCAACGTATGTCCATGAACGACCTACGTGACCTCTCTGCCTTTGTCCCCTCGTTTACGATGCCCTCCTACGGTTCGCGCTATACCAGCTCTATCTATATCCGCGGTATCGGTTCACGCATCAACAGCCCGGCTGTAGGCGTCTATGCCGACGGGCTGCCACTGATGAGCAAGAGTACGTACAACTATCACAACTATGAGTTGGCGCGCGCCGATGTCTTGCGTGGTCCACAGGGAACGCTCTACGGCATCAACACTGAGGGCGGACTGATACGTACCTATAGCCTCAGTCCAATGAACTATCAAGGCACAAGAATCAAACTGGGCCTCGGCTCCCACTTCACTCGTCATGCTGAGGTGGCTCACTATGCCAAGCCCAACGAACACATAGCCTGGTCGCTTGCCGGTTTCTATAATGGTCAGAAAGGTTTCTTTACCAACAACACAACTGGTGAGAGAGCTGATAAAAGCAATGAAGCCGGCGGCAAACTGCGCCTAATCTATCAGCAAGATAACGGCTTCAGCGTCGACTATATCCTCGACTATCAATATGTCCGCCAGAACGCGTTCCCCTACGGACTCTGGAACGGCGAAACTCAACCCACTGTCGCCAACCGTCAGTCCAACTATCGCCGCAACATGCTCAACACCGGCGTCGTCATCTCCAAGCGTTGGGAAAACACCACCTTCAGTTCTACCACCAGCTTCCAATATCTCAAGGACTACATGCTGATGGATATCGACTATATGGCTGCCGACTTCATGCAAATGGAAGAACGCCAACACCAAAACTCGATGACACACGAGATGGTTTTCAAAGGGCAGATGGGCTTGACGGAGGCGGAGACCAACCGTGCGTGGCGGTGGACTACTGGTACGTTTACCTCATACCAATGGAACAAGACCGAAGCGCCAGTTGCGTTCTTTGCAGATATGGATAACATGCTGGGAACCACGATCCAAACCGCCATGTATAAAGCTATTGTACAGACGATGGCGGCACGCTTCGAGGCAACTGGCATGGCTCCCGACAGAGCCAAGCAGATGGCTGAGCAGATGATAGAACAGCGCGGCGGAATAACAGTTACCACCGATCTGGGCGTCATCCCAGGCACGTTCCTACTCCCTACATTCAACCAAGGGGTATTCCACGAATCAAACATCGACCTCACGCGCCGTCTGACACTGACTTTGGGACTCCGCTATGATTACTCCAAGGTAAGACTCGACTATGACACGCGGGCGGAGATGAACTGCAACGTCATGATGATGGGCAGCGCAGCTTCAAGCCGCCTCTTATCCAAACTTAGCAACAGTTACCACAATGATTTCCACCAACTTCTGCCAAAATTAGGTTTGAGCTACAAGTTTGGCGATAACGGTTCCAACCTCTATGGTGCCATCAGCAAAGGTTATCGTGCCGGCGGCTACAATTATCAGATGTTTTCAGACATTCTACAGACCGAACTCAGCAACAACTCCAGCCAGCGTGGCGACTACGAGATACCCCATACCGAAGAGAACTACAAGGATATCGAGAAAACCATAGCCTACGCCCCCGAAACGACATGGAACTACGAACTGGGAGCCCACATCAATCTGCCTGGGAATAAGATCCAGATGGATATGGCCGTCTATCTCACCACCGTGAACAACCTGCAGTTGTCGGTGATGGCCGGAAACTACGGTTTCGGCCGAATGATGGTCAACGCAGGCCGTAGCCGCAGTCTGGGTGGAGAACTTTCTCTGCGAGGAAGTCATCTTGACAATCACCTCACATGGACAGCCAGTTACGCCTTTACCCAATCGACATTCAGAGACTATCGCGATGCCGCAACTACAGGCAACACCACAACCCAGATAGACTACCGCCATCACCGCGTGCCCTTCATCCCTCGCCACACATTGGGTTCGACGATAGACTACCGCATCGACACGCGCAACCCACGTATACATGCCCTGGTTATCGGTGCCAATATGGCCGCCCAAGGCAGCATCTATTGGAACGAGGCCAACACCCTGAGCCAGCCATTCTACGCTACACTTGGCGCCCATTGCGACGCATTGTGCGGCAATGTCGTTGTAAGTCTGTGGGGGCGCAACATCACCAATTCCCGCCCCAACACCTTCGTCGTGGAAAGCAGTGCAACCGGCAAACCACTTGTCTTCGCCCAACAAGCCAACCCGTTCCACATGGGCATTGATGTCAAGTTGAATTTCTAACCCGCGATGAGAGATATAGACAAGCAGATATTCGGCCTTGCCATTCCGGCAGTGGTGACCAACATCACAGTACCTCTGCTGGGCATGGCCGACCTCGCCATCGTGGGACACATGGGCAACGCTGTCTATATCGGAGCCGTGGCAGTAGGTTCGATGATGTTCAACGTCATCTACTGGATATTCGGATTTCTACGCATGGGTACCAGCGGGCTCACTGCGCAGGCATTGGGCGCAAACGACCACCGGCAAGTACGCCATCTGCTACGCCAGTCCATCACCGCCGCACTCATCATAGCCACACTGATGATAGTCTGCCAGCGGGCTATCTTCCATGCCACAACCCTCATCATGCAGCCCGACGACACGGTGACCGCGACCGTCGACACCTACTTTTCTATATGCGTATGGGGAGCCCCTGCCGTGATGGGACTCTACAGCCTTACCGGATGGTTCATCGGCATGCAGAACACGCGCATCCCCATGTATGTCTCCATCGCGCAAAACATCACCAACCTGCTCGTTTCCATAACGTTGGTCTTCGGATTCGGACTCCGTATCGAGGGAGTAGCCTTGGGCACGATGATAGCCCAATGGACAGGCTTCGGCATGGCACTGATGTGGCTCAAGAGGAGCTTCGCCAAGGTCGAAGACAGGGACAGCGACAAGCCAGGCATGAAGTGGCACCACGGGATGCTCCGCTTCTTTGCAGTGAACCGCGACATATTCCTGCGCACGCTCTTTCTGGTGATGGTCAACCTGTTTTTCACCTCCTTCGGTTCCCGCCAAGGCACCCTGATGCTCTCTGCCAACACCCTGCTGCTCACCCTGTTTACCCTGACTTCCTTTTTCCTCGACGGGCTGGCCTATGCCGCCGAAGCCTTGGGCGGCAAATACTGCGGAGCCGCCGACCGCAAGGCTTTCAGTACTTTGACACGCCGTCTGTTTCTCTGGGGCATCATTGTCGCCATTGTGTTCACCCTCGTCTTCGCCTTCGGCGGAAAGCCATTGCTCCACCTACTTACCTCCGAGCACGATGTCATCAGCACAGCCCTACCCTATCTGCCCTGGGCTGTGGCCATACCCATCGCCGGTGTAACCGCTTTTCTGCTCGACGGACTGTTCATCGGGCTCACCGCCACGCGCCCCATGCTGTGGTCCACTGCACTGGCGGCGATAGTATTCTTCACGCTCTATTTTACCCTCGCCCCCACACTCCACAACTACGCTCTATGGCTGGCGCTGATAGCCTATCTTGCCATGCGCGGCATAGTAGAAATGCTGATGTTGCGCTTTTCTCCATCTGTTTTCAAGTCATTTATGCAGTGAGATAGAAAATTATAGGTTTTTGCTTGGTTGCGCGCGATAAAACCATTAATTTTGCAAAGTATTACTATAGCATAAACAGACATGAAGAAAACATTATTCTTAATCCTCTCGATTGCGTTTGCCATCACCGCAGGCGCACAGGAGAAAATGGCCGTGTGCAAACACAGTTCACAGAATAAGAATCTTGCCAATTACCACCTATACGACCGCAGCAAGATTGACCGTGTTGATCTCGGCACCTACGGAAAGGTACGTATATTCACCGGAGACGACGAGCACATCTATGATAAAGCCAACATTGACAGCATTGTCTTTACACGTCCCGCCAACTATGAGGACATCGGCTACCCTGCTTTCCAGAAATTCTTTATCAATGAGGACTTCTCCAACTCTTTGGGCGTATTCGAGGTTTCCACGCCCAAAGGTATATCATGGGACTACAGCACACAGTACAAGTGCGCATTAGCCACAGGATTCAAGGACAACAAGACCACACCCTCGGAGACATATCTCTATTCATCCGAGTTTGATTTCACCAACACTACTGAGGCTTCCCTGGAGTTCAGCTACAAGATGAACTACGCCGGTTCGACCGTCAAGGTGCTCATCACCGACTGCTTTACCGGCGACGCCGCCACGACAGAGTGGACCACGCTCAAGGATGACATCGAAAACCCGATGACATTCAACAAGACCATCACTGTAAACTGCGACATTCCCTCGCGCTTCCTTGGCGAGAGCAATGTTACCATCGCCTTCTACCACTCATGCGGCAACAGTTCGTCGACATGGGAGCTGATGAAGGTGAAGCTCCAGGAGATTACCTCTACCGGCGGTGGAAGCACTGGCGGAGGCGGTGGAGGTGAAGAAAAGCCCGGCACCGAAGACCCCAACAACAAGAACTGCAACAATGTGTCCAAGTCTGCCAACAAGGAGGTATGGCGATTGGAGTTCCCCAAAATCAAGGGCGACGATATGAACCTCGTGATTACCCACCGCACCGCAGCCTACGGCATCACCTACTCTCTGGAATGGGATTGCGACAAGCGAGCCAACCGCTGGACCTGCTACCAGATGCACAAGGACAACAGCAAGAAGATCGTGAAGCGTAGTGATGATTTCCGCGAAGACCCCAACATACCTTCCAGATACCAATCTACCCTCGGCGACTATAAGGGAAGCGGTTACAGCCGCGGCCACCTCTGTCCGTCGTCAGACAGACTATGTTCGCGCGAGCAGAACAGCCAGACGTTCTATCTCTCCAATATGCAGCCACAGATACAGGGACACAATGGTGGAGTATGGAACACATTGGAGATGCGCCTGCGTGACAAGTGGAACACAGACAAAATGCGCGACACGCTCTATGTAGTCAAGGCTGCCACCATAGACGACCAGAACATCATGACGCATACCTCCAGCGGACTGATTGTGCCCAAATACTTCTATATAGCCATCCTGAGTGTCAAGAATGGCGTCTACCGCGCATTGGGCATCTGGTCTCCCCACACTACAGGAAGCAAGACCGAGTATATCTCCATCGACGAACTCGAGAAGCGTACTGGCATCGACTTCTTCTGCAACCTGCCCGACGACATCGAGGCCAAGGTGGAGGCCGAATGGGACCCTGCATATTGGGGCAGGCCTTAAAGACAAACAATTGAATATGAATAATTTTTCAAATATCATCGCTAAGGCTCTCCACATCGGAGAGCCTTACGTGCTTAATACCCTCGCGCTCATTGACGAGGGCGCCACAATTCCATTCATAAGCCGCTATCGCAAGGAGAAGACGGGCGGAATGGACGAGGTGCAGATTGGACAAATCGACGAACTGTATAGCCGACTGAAGGAACTCGCCAAGCGCAAGGAGACCATCGTGCGCACCATCACCGAGGCTGGCGCAATGACGCCTGAACTGCAGCGGCGCATAGACGACTGCTGGGACGCCACCCTGCTGGAAGACATATATCTGCCCTATCGACCCAAGCGGCGCACAAAGGCACAGATAGCCCGCGAGAAGGGACTGGAGCCGCTGGCCAACATCATCATGCTGCAGCGCGAGCGCAACATAGAGGGCATCGCCGCCCGCTGGAAGTCCAAGGGCATCAGCGTAGAGGAAGCATTGGCTGGAGCCAAGGACATCATAGCCGAAATCATAAGCGAGGACGAGGGCACACGCAATGCGGTGCGTGGAGAGTTCAGACGCTTTGCCACCATTACATCCAAAGTCAACAAGGCGCAGAAAGACCAAGACGAGGCTGCCAAGTTCAGTGACTACTTCGACTTCAGCGAGCCGCTCAGTCGGTGTTCGTCCCACAGGCTTCTCGCCATGCGAAGGGGCGAAGACAAGGGCGTGCTGCGTGTGAGCATCGACATAGACCGCGCCCAGTGTGCCGACAGACTCAAGCGTCACTACGTCAGAGGCCAAGGAGAATGTCAGCGACTGATGGGTGAGGCTGTGGACGACGCCCTCAAGCGACTTCTGGCGCCGTCGATAGAGACCGAATATGCCCACAGCAGCAAGGACAAGGCCGACGAAGAGGCCATAGCCGTGTTTGCCGAAGGGCTGCGCCAGCTGTTGCTCGCTGCGCCATTGGGCCAGAAGCGCGTGCTGGCCATAGACCCGGGGTTTGCCAATGGATGCAAGACCGTATGTCTCGACGAGCTGGGCACGCTGTTGCACCACGAGATTATTTATCCGCACCCGCCACAACGCAAGAGTGCGTTGGCTGCCGCGGCATTGCTGCACATGGCAGACAAATACAAGATTGAAGCCATCGCCATTGGCAACGGCACGGCAAGCAGGGAGACTACCGAATGGCTGCGTTCAATCGGCAATCTCAGCGACATCCCCTACTACGTGGTGAGCGAAGATGGGGCGTCAATATATTCTGCTTCAAAGATAGCGCGCGAGGAGTTCCCCGACGAGGATGTCACAGTGCGAGGCGCCGTGTCGATAGGCAGAAGGCTCATGGACCCGTTGTCCGAGCTGGTCAAGATAGACCCGAAGAGTATCGGCGTGGGTCAGTACCAGCACGATGTAGACCAGACCAAACTCAAGCATGCTCTCGACAACACAGTGATGAGTTGCGTCAACCACGTTGGCGTCAATGTCAATACAGCAAGTGCCTATCTGCTCAGCTATGTGAGTGGCTTGGGCATGTCGCTCGCTCAGAATATCGTAGCATATCGCAGCGAGCATGGAGCATTCACAAGCCGCAGCCAATTGAAGAAGGTACCGCGCCTGGGACTGGTTGCCTATCAGCAATGTGCCGGTTTCCTACGCATCAACGGCGCTAAGAATCCGCTCGACAACAGCGCGGTGCATCCCGAGAGCTATCACATCGTGGAGCAGATGGCGAAAGACCTCAAATGCAGCATTGCCGAACTGATTAAGAACAAGGAGATACAGAAGCAGATAAAGCCTGAGCGCTATGTGAGCGACACGGTGGGACTGCCCACGCTGAACGACATTCTGGCAGAGCTCGAGAAGCCGGGAAGAGACCCACGTATGGAGTTGGAGACCTTTGAGTTTGATGCTTCGATCAAGTCGATAGACGACTTGCAGGAAGGGATGATACTGCCGGGAATAGTGACCAACGTTACCCAGTTTGGCGCCTTCGTCGACATTGGCATCCATCAGGATGGGCTCGTCCACATCTCCCAACTGGCCAACAAGTTTGTCTCTGACCCGAACACAGTGGTAAAGTTGCAGCAGCACGTCACGGTCAAGGTGATAGGCTTAGACCACCAGCGCCACCGCATCTCGCTGTCTATGCGCGATGTCTAAGAGTCCGCAGGTCCATTCCGCCTCACGGCCCAGCACGCCTGTCACTCACCATCAGCCCGCCGACATAGCCGTCAGCGACCACAGCGCACCCATCCATACAGACACGCAAACAGAGGAACAAGGCACCGAACCTGAAGGTAAAATCAACAATACGGGTCAGTTGCCATAGCACAATCAAGGGCTGGATTTGGCACAAACGGATCCAGCCCTTAACGCATCTCATCCCGTCCTTCCACCCCCACATCCCCCTAACGCACCACTCCACCACCGCCCCAGCAAAACCTCATGTCCGACCGAAGCAAGCAAGATGCATAATCGGGAAAAGCGAAAAGGCCAAAACCGCCAGAGACCAACCTAAAAATAAAACCAAACCACGAAATAACAAAATCAAATTATGAAATAACAAAATCAAACCATGAAACCGAGAATTAAAACCATGAATTCACAAATTCAAACCACGAAACCAACATTTTCACGATGGCCAAACTCTTTGGCAAGCCAAACAGCATTGCATCTTTCAATCGCATCAAGATGGCATTGGTCCCGCCAGTTATGTGGATAAAGAAAAAGCGCAAGACCATTACAGTCTTGCGCTTTATAGCTTATGAGTAGAAGAGCGAGGCTCTTTTACCTATTCTCAATTTACTTTACCTTGTCAACGATAGCCTTGAAAGCCTCAGGGTTGTTGACTGCGAGGTCAGCGAGGACCTTGCGGTTAATCTCGATACCTGCCTTGTGGAGAGCTCCCATCAACTGGCTGTAGCTCATATCCTGCAAGCGTGCAGCTGCATTGATACGCTGAATCCAGAGAGCACGGAAAGTGCGCTTCTTGTTACGGCGATCGCGGTATGCGTAGGTAAGTCCCTTCTCCCAAGTGTTCTTAGCAACGGTCCATACGTTCTTTCTGGCGCCGAAGTAACCCTTGGTGAGCTTCAGAATTCTTGTTCTCTTTGCTTTAGATGCAACGTGATTTACTGATCTTGGCATAATTTCTTTCTTTTAAAGTTCGACTAAAAAGTTAACGGTTAACGGAGACAGAGCAGATCGCGTACCTGCTTCAGGTTGGAGTTGTCAACCAGAGTCTGGTGAACAAGATTTCTCTTCTGTTTCTTTGTCTTCTTAGTCAGAATGTGACTGTGGTAAGCGTGATGTCTCTTAATCTTACCTGTACCGGTGAATGTGAATCTCTTCTTTGCGCCGGAATTTGTCTTAACTTTTGGCATTTTTGTTAATTGTTTAATTGTTATTATTTATAATATAGGTGGTAACGTATATACCAAGACGTTACGCACACTATGTCCTTGTCTTAATCGCGCTGTAGCTTCTGCAGAGCCTCGGCACCATTCTTGGCGTTGCCGAAAAGGCCACCGTCCTTGGGTGCTTCCTCAACTTCTGCCACTCCACTGGCACTGCCCTTGGCTTCCTCTGCCTCGCGGTCGCGCTTCTGCTGGCTCTTCTTTGCCACACCGGCCTTCTTGGGTGCCAGATAGAGGAACATCTTCTTTCCCTCAAGTGCGGGCATCGACTCTACCTTGCCATACTCTTCCAGGTCGTTGGCAAAACGGAGGAGAAGAACTTCTCCCTGCTCCTTGAAGAGGATTGAGCGTCCACGGAAGAATACATAAGCGCGCACCTTGTTGCCATCGAGCAGGAACTCCTGGGCATGCTTGAGCTTGAACTGATAGTCGTGCTCATCGGTCTGGGGTCCGAAACGTATTTCCTTAACCTCGACCTTCACCTGCTTCTGCTTCATTTCCTTCTGACGCTTCTTCTGCTGATAGAGGAACTTAGAGTAGTCGATGAGACGACAAACAGGAGGCAGGGCATTGGGTGAAATTTCGACGAGATCGACACCTTGCTGACGAGCCAAATCCATCGCTTTACGAGTAGGCATCACCTCGGAACCATCCTCACTTACCACACGAACTTCCCGGACATGAATCTGTTCGTTCACGCGGTACTGATTCTTCATTTTGTCATTTTTCATTCAACTATCTTATAATTAGCGGCTGCAAAGGTACAAAATAATCGTTAAATATCAAATTAAATTTTCATCTTTTTTATCCAAAGGTGCTATAATTGACCCCAAAAGGCGCACGGAGGTAATGCCTTTTCGTCCCAGATGCATCAATTCTTCAAAAAAAGCAGCACCGCGGATAGACACCGCGATGCTGCTATATGCTAAAATCGACTTCTAAGTCTTAGTCTTGAGGCTCGACTTCGGTAGCCTTCAACTGGACTGCCACCTCGTCATTGATGCGCTTGGCAAAGTCTTCCATAGACATGGTAGCCTGCTCGCCACCACCCTGCTTACGCATACTTACGAGACCTTCCTCCATCTCTTTCTCGCCAACGATGACCATATAAGGAGTACGCTTCAACTCGTTGTCGCGAATCTTACGGCCAATCTTCTCGTTGCGGTCGTCGATGACGGCGCGCACACCCTGGCTGGCAAAATACTTGCTCACCTTGCGTGCATAGTCATTGTACTTCTCTGAGATGGGCAGGATAGCCACCTGGTCAGGAGTGAGCCAGAGTGGGAAGTGACCTGCTGTATGCTCGATGAGCACAGCGGTAAAGCGCTCGAGCGAACCGAAAGGAGCGCGGTGAACCATCACGGGCACCTTCTTGGTGTTGTCCTCGGCAGTGTATTCGAGCTTGAAGCGGGCGGGCAGATTATAGTCGACCTGGATAGTGCCCAGCTGCCAACGGCGGCCGATGGCATCCTTGACCATGAAGTCGAGCTTAGGACCATAGAACGCAGCCTCGCCATACTCAATCTTGGCATCGAGCCCCTTCTCGGCGCAAGCCTCCTTGATAGCGGTTTCACTCTCTTCCCAAACTTCGTCAGAGCCAATGTACTTCTCCTTGTCGTTAGGGTCACGGAGACTAATCTGGGCCTCGAAGTTATCAAACTGGAAGATTTCGAACACGGCCTGGATGATATCCATCACGCGCAGGAACTCGCCTTTGACCTGATCGGGACGGCAGAAGATATGGGCATCGTCCTGAGTAAACGAGCGTACACGGGTAAGTCCGTGCAACTCACCGCTCTTCTCATAACGATAAACGGTACCGAACTCAGCTATACGCAGTGGCAAGTCCTTGTAAGAGCGTGGTTTGCTGGCAAAAACCTCACAGTGATGAGGACAGTTCATAGGCTTGAGCATGTACTCTTCATCCTCCTCGGGAGTGTGGATAGGCTGGAAGCTGTCCTTACCATAATGGGCGTAGTGTCCAGAGGTCACATAAAGATTCTTGGAACCAATGTGGGGAGTGATAACCTCCTGATAACCGAAGCGCTTCTGTATCTTGCGGAGCATATCCTGCAAGCGCAGACGCAGGTCGGTACCCTTGGGGAGCCACATGGGAAGTCCCTTGCCCACACGGTCGGAGAAGAAGAAGAGCTCCATCTCCTTACCAATCTTGCGGTGGTCACGCTTCTTGGCCTCTTCAAGCATAACGAGATACTCATCAAGCATCTTTTTCTTGGGGAATGATATACCATAGATACGTGTCATCTGCTCGCGCTTGGCGTCACCACGCCAGAAAGCACCAGCCACACTGGTAATCTTGACTGCCTTGATTTCACCTGTAGAGAGAAGGTGAGGACCACGGCAAAGGTCGGTAAAGTTGCCCTGGGTATAAGTGGTGATGGTACCATCCTCGAGGTCCTGCTCAATGTGCTCGCACTTGTAGTTCTGACCATCGGCCTTGAACTCCTTGAGCGCTTCGGCCTTAGACACTTCACGGCGCACAACGGCCTCGTTCTTCTTGGCCAGCTCGCGCATCTTTTCCTCAATCTTGGGGAAGTCGTTCTCTGAGATCACCTGACCCTCGGCGGGCATAACGTCATAGAAGAAACCATTCTCTACGGCAGGGCCGAAGCCGAACTGGATGCCGGGATAGAGCTCTTGGAGCGCCTCGGCGAGCAAGTGGGCAGAGGTGTGCCAGAAGGTATGCTTACCCTCTTCGTCCTCAAACTTGTAAAGCGCGATGGTAGAATCGGCAGTGATGGGACGGTTTAACTCTACAGTTTCACCATTGATACCGCAAGATACAACGTTGCGAGCGAGAGCCGGTGAAATGCTCTCGGCGATTTGTAACCCTGTAACTCCGCTCTCGTATTCACGCACGGAGCCATCAGGAAATGTGATTTTAACCATAATACAAATTAGTTTTATTTTAATCGTTGCAAAAGTACTACTTTGTTACGACATAAGATAAGAAAAGAGAGGTAATTTTTACAAAAAGCATAAAAATCACCTCTCTCAAGTACTTTTTCACCCAATCGACACCATTGGGAAGAGTTTATTTGTCATTGCTAATCTGCTTGATTACGCTATAAGCATCATAGATGCCCAGTTCGCCAGCACGGCTCAGGTCGCGAATACCGTCGGCCTTCTTACCATTCTTGACATAGGCCAAGCCACGATTGTAATAAGCCTCTGCAAGATAAGCATCTATCTGAAGAGCGCGCGTATAGTCATCGATGGCGTTGGAATATTCACCATTGGAGGCGTGCAGATTACCTCTATTATAATATAGGTAGGCATTCTGGGGCGCAAGGGCGATGGCGCGGTCAAGGTCGGTACGCACTCGCATCACACGAGCGGAGGCGTCGGAGGTCTGGACGCCATGGGTGCGGTCAAACTCATTGACAAGATGCTGGCAAACGGCTCGCTGCCAGTAGGCCATCGTCGAGAGAGAATCGGTATGGACAAGGACGGTTAGGTCGTTGATGGCGGCATCAAAATCCTGCACGACGCCATACACCACAGCACGCATCATCAGTTGACGCTTGACATCTGTAACGTGGGGAGCCTTCTCTATGAATGACGAAAGTGAGTCTGCAAGTTGGAAGAATGCCTGCGACTGACCTTCGGTGAGCTGAGGAGGATTGCAGGTCACGTAGAGTTTATAGTCAATCTTGCTCTTGGTCTGAAGGGCATTGAACTTCTCTACATCGCGGTCGAACGCCTGATATGAGGTGACGCCATTATTATACTTGAAGAACGAGAGGGTGTACATAGGCATGAACTCCACCTCTACCGAGCGGTTCTGCACCTTTCCTCTGAACGCACTCTTGTACTCCTGGTTGGCCACGTTCTCGTCGGCCACCACCATACGATTGTACTTCTCAGGGTCTATCTCACTACGCTTACGCATCTCGCGTCTCTTGTTCTTGCTCCAGCGTGGCTGAATGCCCAGATGCTTGTCCATCTGAGCCTTCAGGATACGGAATTCATCCATTTCAGCCTTGGCAGTCATGCCCAGACGGCGGTAAGCCTTTGCACGATAAGACAGGCCAGTCCAGAAGTTGGGGAACTGACTGATTACGGTGCTGTAGTCACGGATGGCAGACTTCAGGTCTCCCGTGCGGTCATGCAGAAGAGCACGATTGAAGATGGCAAGATAATTCTCGGGCTCCATATGGATGACATAATCGAAGTCGGCAATAGCCCGGTTGTCGTCGCCCAACTGCATACGCAGCTGTCCACGGTTGTAATGCGCCAGGAAGTTATTGGGATCGAAGTCTATAGCACGGTCATAATCTTCCATAGCACCTCTCAGGTTGTTGTAATTGTATCGCGCCAAGGCACGGTTGACATAGTTGGACACAACCTTGGGCTTGAGGTGGATGGCCTTGCTCAAGAACTTGTCAGCGTCCTTCCACTCCTTGCGGGCAAGGGATATAAACGCTCTCGTGGTCCATGCGTTGCCGTCATAGGGGTCTATCTCCAGACTCTTGTCCAGCCACTTGGCGGCCGTCACAGTGTCCTTCTCTTGCAGACATATCTCCGCATTGAGCGAATAAGCATTGGCGAAGCCCGACCACTTACTTATGATGGTGTCAAGGTCATTATGGGCCTTGGCATACTCCTTGAGATTCATCTGGCAGAGGGCTCGGTTGAACCAATAGTTACGCTGGTCGGGATTGAGGCGGATAGCATGGGTGTAATCGTCAATGGCTTCCTTGTATTTGTCCTGACGCACGTAGGCAATGGCACGCAAATCGTACAGTCCGTCGATGTAGGGATTGAGTTTGAGGGCTTGGGTCACGTCATACTCAGCACCGCTATAGTCCTCAAGGTAGAACTTGGCGATGCCACGATACTGCCAGGGGCGATAGAGGTAAGGTTTGAGTACGATAACCTGATTGAAATACTGTATGGAGAGCACGTAGTCCTCATAGTGCAGGGCTATCTCTCCACTAAGCATAAGCCTATTGGTATTATACTGGGCAATGGCCTTGCCCGGAACAAAAAAAACAATGAAGAGCACTATCGCAGATGTAATCCACGCCTTCATGCGCATACTGGCGTTAGAGACTGTTCGCTTCGGGTTATCCTGTGATATTATACTCTTCATTATCCTATAGCTGTTTGTTGTTCCCATTCATTCAGTTGCCCATGCGGAACAGCCATGGACAACCTCTACAAGTTATCGTCTTACCGGTTTCGTGCGGTAACTGCAACGATATTTTCCCTGAGTAAGCTGTTTGAGCTTACTGCGTATCAACTGCTTGCGCAGGGGAGTAAGGCGGTCTACAAACATGGTACCTTCCAGATGGTCAAACTCATGCTGCATCACGCGGGCAAGGTATCCCTCGACCCATTCGTCATGCTCGGCCATATTCTCGTCAAGGTAGGTGACATGAATGCGTGTGTGGCGAGCCACAGACTCATGGATACCCGGAATACTGAGGCACCCTTCTTCCATGGTTTCCTTCTTGGAGTCTTCGTCGATTTCCACAATATGCGGATTGATGAACACATGACGGAAGCCGGCATACTCGGGCAAATCTTCTTTGAGCACATCGAGGTCGATGACCACCAGACGGATAGCCATGCCTATCTGAGGAGCCGCGAGACCAATGCCCTCTGCAGCATCGAGGGTCTCATACATATTGGCGATGATTTCCGACAGATTGGGGTAATCGGGGGTGATATCCTCGGCCACCTTTCTCAGTACAGGCTGGCCATATATATAAATAGGTAATATCATAAACTGTTTATTGGTATGTATCAAAACTTCTTAGAACCCATCCAGTCCTGAAGAATGATGGTTGCGCTGATTTCGTCAACCAGTCCCTTGTTTTCTCTACGCGTTTTCTTGCCTACACCACTATCTATCAAGGCGCGGTGGGCCAAGACAGAAGTGAAACGCTCATCATAATACTCGATGGGCAACTCCGGGTGAGCCTTGCGCCAACGATTGACAAACTGCTCTACCCTCGCAAGATTCTCGCTGGGCTCTCCATTGGGTTGGACGGGCTTGCCTATCACGATACGCTCCACCTGCTCGCGAGCAATGTAGTCGTTCAGAAAATCGAAAAGCTGGGATGTAGAAACAGTGGCCAACCCGTTTGCAATTATCTGCAAGGGGTCGGTCACTGCTATTCCTGTGCGCTTCTTACCATAGTCTATAGAAAGAACACGCATTAACCTTTACTTCTTGAAAAGTAACCAAGCGTCAGGATAGTTGCCTGCGCGGAACTGATTGCGGCTCTGTACGGCAGCAGCCTTGTCTGCATGAGTGCTGGCAACCACACGATACATGCCACGGGCAGAGTTGAGCACAATCTGTGCATCATATCCAGCAGCCTTCAAAGTGCTCTGCAGACCCTCGGCATTGGCCTTGAGAGAGAACGAACCTACAACTACGCTGAAGTTCTGCAAACCGGCGCCGCTTACGAGAGTTACATCCTCTGTGCGAACGTTGGCGTTGTCCACATTGTCGATTACTGTAGACTGGGTGGCAGGCTTCTCCACGATGGGAGCCACTACTGGAGCGGGAGTCTCTGGCTGTGTAGCCACCTGCTCCTGGGCCTTAGCCTTGTCGTATGCCTTCTTGAAAGCACTATCCTTACTTGAACCGCAGCTGGCCAGCACGAGAGCGGCACAAACGCCTGCGCACATTACTATACTTTTCTTCATTGTCTGTTAAGATATTGTTTGATTATTTATGTTCGCTTTTGTTTGCGAAATTACAAAATATATCGCAAAGGGAGGGTGCATTCGTGCATAAAGTTTGTTAAATATGAGAATTCCAAGCGTTTTAACAAAAAATTACTAACTTTTTATGGTCAATCTATTTTCTTTTCTTACATTTGCGACAGATATCGGCAGACGATTTGCCGACAAAGAGAATTATTAACTTATAAAGAGTAACGATATGAAAGCATTAGGTTACATTGGAGCATTCCTCGGAGGGGCCCTTGCTGGAGCAGCACTGGGTCTCATCATGGCTCCTGAGAAAGGTGAGGACACACGTAAGAAGATATCTGACGCAGTTGACGACTTCTGCAACAAGCATGACATCAAATTGAGTCGCAAGCAGGTTGCTGACCTTGTTGATGACATCAAGGATGCTGCCGAAGACGCATTGGATTAATGACCTCTGCAGATGTTCTCCAACGACAAAAACATCGAGACCATAGGTCAGTTGGTTGAAGCCATCAAGCAGTACATCGGGCTGCGTGGAGAGTACATCAAGCTCAATCTCGTTGACAAGGTGGTGCGTATCCTTACGATTGCCACCATCAGCGTGATTATAGCCATACTCCTCATGCTCACCCTTATCTACTTCTCCTTCGCCGTGGCCTATGCGCTTGCCCCACTTATGGGTCACGCGCTTGCCTTTGGCACCGTGGCTGCAACCTATTTCATCATACTGTTGCTGTGCGTGGCCAACCGCAAGAGGTGGATAGAGCGCCCGCTGGTCAGATTATTGGCAAGTATATTAATGGAGAAATAAGCTATGGTCAACAACGAGAACACTTACAATTCGCTTGAAGACATTCAGGCCCGTCGCGAGGCTCTTGCCAAGGAGATTGACGCCAGCGAAGACAAGATAGCCGCCCTCTGGCAGACGCTCTTTGCCAAGGAGGAAGCGCCGAGATACGAGACACCGTCAAAGCGATTGCAACGGCTCATGAGCACGGGCATCGGAATGTTTGACGCAGCGCTCCTGGGATGGAAACTGTACCGCAAGTTCAGCGGCAAGTCCTTGATACCAAGATTCCGACGACACAAGAAATAACCGAAGACAAGGGGGATATCGACATGACTGTCAATATCCCCCTCGTTTTTATATTCCATCGTTTTCTTCTACACTTATCAGTCAGGCAAGTGGAATTCGTAAGACTTGTCGAATACCTGGCTTACGCGGTTTATCTCCAGGAAGGTGGCACCGCCACGTCCGCCGATACTACCACCGAGGTAAGCTATCTTGTCATCTTTTTTGATATAGCCTTTCTGCAACAGCATACGCAACGCAGCCACAAACAGGAAGAGCGAGCTCAAGTGTTTCTTCTGATAAATGGGTATTACGCCATAACTGAGGTTGAGCCAGCGCATGGTCTTTTCGTTGTTGTAGCAGATGGCGAGCACGGGAGTAGGACCGCGGAAGGCGGCAATGTCGCGCGCAGTCTGTCCGCTCTCGCTGGCGGCGATGATACCGGCAACGCCCAACTTGCGGGTCGACTCGATGGCTGTATGAGCCAGGAATTCACGCTGCGAGCAGGTCGAACTCAATGGGATGTCAAAGTCGTCACTGTTCATGCGGTCCTGCTCAGCCTGTTCGGCGATGGCAGCCATGGTCTGTACAGCCTCCAGAGGATACTTGCCCGACGCCGTCTCACCACTGAGCATCAGCGCATCCGTGCGCGAGTAGATGGCATTGGCTATGTCGGTCACCTCGGCGCGCGTGGGGCGCGGGTTGTCAATCATGGTGTGCAGCATCTGTGTCGCCACTATCACGGGTTTCTTCTTCTGCTCACACTTGTGCATGATTGTACGCTGTATACCGGGTATCTGCTCGAGAGGCACTTCGATTCCCAAGTCGCCGCGGGCAATCATGATACCATACGATGCGTCGATGATTTCATCGATATTGTCCACGCCCTCCTGGTTCTCTATCTTGGAGATAATCTTGATGTCGCTGCCACGCTCGTCAAGCATCTTCTGCACCGCCATCACGTCGTCGGCACTACGCACAAACGAGTGGGCGATGAAGTCTATATCCTCGTCGATGGCGAGGTTGATGTTCTTCTTGTCCTTTTCCGTGAGCGCGGGCAGGTCGATGTGTACACCAGGCACATTCACACTCTTGTGAGCGCCCAGCACACCGTCGTTCTGCACCTGGGCCACGAGCATCGGCCCCACTTGCTCCATGACGAGCATATCCAGCAGTCCGTCGTCGAAGAGGATATGGGCACCCTTGCCCACACACTTGGTGAAATCGGTATACGACACGTTGATGATGTCGTGGGTGGTGTCCATCTCGGGGCGACCGAATATCTTTACCACGTCACCCTTCTTGTAGGTTATGGGTTGCTCCACATTGGTGGTACGCACCTCGGGGCCCTTGGTATCAATGAGCAGAGCCAGGTGGGGCGACACTTCACGCGTGTTGCGGATGATGGTACGTATTCCGTCGGGCGTGGCGTGGGCGGTATTCATACGCACCACGTTCATACCGGCAAAAAACAACTTGCGCAGGAAGTCTACCTCACACCTGCGGTCACTTATCGAGCATACTATTTTGGTCTTTTTCATCTTTATTGGTTTTATCGTTTAGTTTTTATTTGTTTTCCTCCCACCCTATCGGATGATTGAGCAGCACGAGATGGTCGGCACCGAGTCCGAGTTCCTTCTTGAGCACCTCTACATTCATGGTGGCGCGTGCCACGGTGCCCAACTTCAGCGCCGTACATGCCAGATAGATGTTCTGCGACACATATCCTGCATCCAGCGTGCCCAGACGCTGGGCTGCCTGAGCGTCGCCCAAGGAGCCGAACTTGCCTTGGTTGCTGGCGAGCACAAGCATGACGGGAGCCGAAGCCACCGACTGCTGCCCGGCAGCCACCTCGCAGCGCAGGTCCTTGCCCGAGAGCTGTACCAGAGCATTACTTTCGACATCGTAACGGTAAGCGCCAGCAGCCTTAATCACGTATACTTCAATGTCCTGACGGTTGAGCGCCGAAGCGGCGGTTATCTTCTTCTCCGCCTCGCGGCTGTAGCCACACGCCGCCCATAACACCTGAGCCAGCGTGGCATTGTCTACATCCTTATTCTGATAACTGCGCACCGAGCGGCGCGTCTGCAAAGCCTCGTAGAGCGTCATCGCCACCTGCTTGTCTGGGGCGGGCAGCTTGACCGTGGTCTGTGCCAGCGCCGAAAGCGATATCATGACGAGGGCAACAAGAAATAACAATTTTTTCATATTAACCTGAACTAATATCTATTTACGCTGCAAAATTACAACAATTCTGAGATATTTTTTCATATATCGGCAGAAAAGAATTGAGCATAAACGAGATATTTCAGTTTTCCCTCGCCCGTCAGTCGTGCGCGCCCACTTCGCCTCTGAAGGTAGAAGCGGGCAACGAGGCGCCGTTGACGAGATTGGCACGTGTGAATGGCTGCCAGCCATAGCGCACGAGGCGGGGATGCTTCACCTCCGGCGACGTCAGGACGACGGTGCATCCGGCGATGACGGCTTTGGCAGGATGATACAGGCCTTCCTCCTCGGCTATCTCAAATGTCGACGGGGCCTTGCCGTCGGCCGTGGAGAGTCCGTCGGCATAGTCAAAGCGCACGACGAGAGAGTTACCCACGCGCGATACATTAATATATAGGCCCCGACGGACATAGCCAGGACCGAGCATGCGCTGCAGCTGGGCGGGATAGGAGTCGCCGGGCGCGGTCTTGGATGCCGGTGCCATAGGTGATGCTGTTGCCCACACACGCCACGCGTACTGGAGGCATCGTAGCCTTCTTGCGACTGGGCACGGCGGCTGCGGCTTGCAGGGCGAATGACGTGGACAGCAGCACGATGGCTGCCAACTGGCATATATTCTTCTTGCCAAAATCTCTGATTACTGCGTGTCTCATAACTGGTTGATATATGGTGATTGACACTAACAGGCAAGGCCTGCGATTTAGGTTGTTCAAAGGTACTCATTTCGCGGCGTGTGGCAAAGTGTTTCTCAGATCATTTGCTATCCTCCACTCTCATCCCGCCATTGGCATGACATGCTCCACGGCGGCTGCCGGGCTTTCAGGAGTCGGCTCATAGAGCCAGGCGATGGTGCCCGCCATCATCGCCAGCACCCTCAGCATCTGCCCACACCGACCGAAAACCATAGAGACGATGTCGAGAGTAGTTTCAAAGCATGAAATGACTATTGCGAAGCGCGAATTAATGTTTTCATGCCTTGATTTCTCCATTTCACGGTTTGCAATGTAAAATTAAGCGGCAGCGGACAAGTCGGCGCTGACGCGTGAACGGAATATGGCATCCGACGGCTTGCTGTCAACATCGGGCATGGGTGGGAACAAGGTAAAAGTGGTGGCATCGTCAGCCATAGGCGCGTCGGGTCACCATTCCTCAAACGGGAGGTCGCCTTCGACCCATTGGCTCTGGCGCAAACCATCGTCGGCGAGCGGATTAGAGACCGACAGCCCCAATAGGCGTATGGGCCGCGACGACGAGTAGCTTACCTGTGCCAGCAACCGCTTGGCCAGCGGCAATATGGAGGCTTTGGTAGACAGTGTATGGTTGGTGGTAATGCGCTTGCTGATTTGGGTAAAGTCGGCATACTTGACCTTGAGGGTAAGCGTGCGGCCCTCGAAGCGGGCATCGGCAAGGCGGGCTACAAGCTCGACGACAAGGTGGTAGAGCTCGATGATGACTACAGAGCGCTGGCTGATGTCGCGCAGATAGGTCTGCTCGCAGCCAACCGACTTGCGCACATAGTCGGCCACAACCGGGCGGAGGTCGATGCCACGGGCAAAGTCGTAATAAACGTTGCCCATCTTGCCAAAGACCTCGCAGAGATGATGGCGCGACACCTCGCGCAGCTGCTCGCCAGTGAAGACGCCTATGCGGTGCATGCGCTCGGCGGTCTTGGGACCCACGCCCCAGAACTGCTCGACCCGCAGCGAGGCGATGAAGTCGAGGGCACGCGTGGGATGGATGACGCAGAGTCCGTCGGGCTTGCGGAAATCGCTGGCTATCTTGGCGAGAAACTTGTTGTAGGACACGCCTGCCGAGGCAGTGAGATGGAGCTCGTCGGCAATGCGCTGCTTGATTTCGCGGGCTATCTCGACCGCCATATCCATGTGGCGCTTGTTGTGGGTGACATCGAGAAATGCCTCGTCGAGCGATATGGGCTCGATGAGGTCGGTATAGTCGGCAAAGATGGCATGTATCTGTGCCGACACCTGGGCATAGTAGTCGTGCCGGCATGGCACCACGATGAGCTCGGGACAAAGGCGGTGGGCGACAACCATCGACTGGGCAGAGTGAACGCCATAGCGGCGTGCCTCGTAGCTGGCAGTACTCACCACGCCGCGCTCGCCGTCGAAGCCCACGGCAATGGGCTTGCCACGGAGTGAGGCATCGTCGCGCTGCTCTACCGAGGCAAAGAAGGCGTCCATGTCGATGTGTATAATCTTGCGCTCCATAATCGGGAGCAAAATTACCACTTTTCTTTTACTCCGGACTTCGGGAAGAACAAAAAAATAACGCAAAAGAACAAAGCTATGCTTGGCGGTAAGGGAAAAGATGAGTATTTTTGCATCTACGTAATCGGAACTGAGGGAACTCGGTCCAAGAATAACAGAGACATGAGATATACGCTGGAATTTGCAAGAGAGCGCTTTGCTCATTTCAATAAGACAATCTTCAACGACCGCCTGCCCCGCCCAGCTTTCTGGCTGGTCAACGTAAACTCGTATATGGGTCAGATGCACCGTACGCTCAAGCGCGACAAGCAGGGCTACGTGGCTATGTATAAGATGAAGCTCAACGTGAAGTATGACATCGACGAACGAAAGGCCGAAGACATCATGCTGCACGAGATGATACATCTGCATATATGGCATGAACAACTGAAGGACACAAGCTCGCACGGGCCTGTATTCAAGGCGGTGATGGAAAAAATCAACAAGGAGTTCGGGCGCCACATCACCATAAGCACAAAGATGAAAAGAGAGGTGACCAAGGTGGTGCGCATGAAGTGGAATCTGGTGGCGGTATGCCGGATGACGTCGGGAAAGACCGCCATCACCCTACCCCCGAGCACAAGGGTGGCCCACTTCCAGAAGGTACTCATGGTAAGCGACAAGGTGAGTAGCATCGAGTGGTACTACACAACCGATGCCTTCTTCTACAACTATCCGCACCCGCTCACGGTCAAACTCTACTATGTAGATGAAGCTCTGCTGGCCCAGCATCTGAAAGAAGACGAGCGAATTAGACAAACTGCCGGAAAATGAAAATGGCACGCTGTTCTGTCAGGACGAACAGCGTGCCATTGTTTTTACACCTTATTATATTATACTTACTTGGCAGCGTCGGCGGCACCTGTCTCAAGGAGCTGGAGTGCCTCGGCAGTCATGTAAGGCTTTACTTTGTCGTAAGGCAATGTAAACGAAACCATGCCCATGGCATAAGGGCCAATCTCATACTGCTGATAGACGAAGTGGAGACCATCGGCAGCAAGATAAGGAGCATGGGCGGGCAATGGGATGATGCCCTTGTCGATGAAGAGGAGCTTCAGGGCTTCGTCCTCAGTAACCTTCTGCCCCTGGGCGTTGATGTAGGTGGTCACACCGTGAAGCAGCAGAGGCTGGATGGCATCAAGCTGAGCGGCATCGACAGTAGCGCCGAGCACACGGCCCGAAGACTTGAGAATGTTGACACAGTAGGACACGGCAGAACCATGGGCGCCACCGCCATACACATACTGGTCTACGCTATAGGTGACATAACGCTCGTTCTGGGCGGCAAGGCGAATAGCCACATCGTAAGAACACTGGAACTCGGGGACTCCGCCGTCGGGCGACTGCATGGCGCGCATCGAGTCAACATTGAGCTTGCCATAGAAATCGACCAGCGCCTGGCCATCGGTAAGGTCTCCGCTGTATCCAGCTGAACGCGAGGCGTCGAAAGCATGAACACTGGAGAGCGAGTCGAGCTGGGCATTGACATAAGCGCGTACTCCGACAGCGAGGGAGTCATCGCCCTGGGGCACATCGGCCACGATATTGCAATGGAGCATACTGTCGGCAAAGGCATACTTGAAACTGTCAACCGCCAAAGAGTCGGAACCATTGGCAGAGCCAGCCATCTTGCATCCGGTAATGCCTCCCATCCATACCAAGAGGATGGAGGCAACGAAAAATAGTCTTCTCATAATTCTAATATGGTATATAATATTACTTAGAAAAGACAAAGTTAGCAGAAAGCATAATTCCCACCAAACAACTTTAGTTAATAATAAGTAAAAAAGCATTTGGGGTAACGCCATCGACACCTCCGGCAATCGCAGTCTAAACAAAGGGAAAAACAAGTGACAAGAAAGTAACGATGGAGACATGCAAAAAGGTGCCGAAAAGCCTCTTTTCGCCCTTCAATAACCTACAAATGAGCCACTTATACGGCAAAATATCCCCCAAAAACGCAAAAAAGAGTGATAATCTTTTCATATCACACAAAAAACTATTATATTTGCACCCACAAAAACAAACATAGTCAAAATATTCATATAAATAACAATAAAAACAGCAATGACAAAGACAGAAATTGTAAACAAGATTTCAGAGAATACTGGCATCTCAAAGAAGGAAGTAGCCATTGTAGTGGAAAGTCTCATGGAGACTGTAAAGGAAAGCCTGCTCAAGAGAGAGCACATCTCACTGCGTGGTTTCGGTAACTTCATCATCAAGCGTCGTGCAGAGAAGACAGCTCGCAACATACAGAAGAATACTACTGTAATCATCCCCGCACACGACTACCCCAGCTTCAAGCCTGCCAAGGAGTTCGTGGAGAAGATGAAGAACAACTAAGCATACAACGCAAAAACATAACCATTAAAATTAAAAGAATTATGCCAAACGGTAAAAAGAAGAAGGGCCACAAGATGGCTACTCACAAGCGTAAAAAGAGATTACGCAAGAACAGACATAAGAGCAAGTAATCATTGTATTGCTCTATAGCCTAATCAAAAAGACTAATGGGGCGTGTCGTGCGACATGCCCCCATTTTTTTAAGCAATAAGTGAAGATAGTATGACAAGCGAAGTAATCATTGACGTCCGTCAGAAAGAAATCTCGATAGCTCTGCTCGAGGACAAGAACCTCGTGGAGTATCAGAACGAACCCCGCTCGGCCTCTTTCTCTGTGGGCAACATCTACATAGCAAAAGTCAAAAAGCTGATGCCTGGTCTCAACGCCAGCTTTGTGGATGTAGGCTACGAACGCGATGCCTTTCTTCATTATCTTGACTTAGGAAGCCAATTCAACTCGTACGAGAAATATCTCAGACAGGTACAGAGTGACCGGAAAAAACTTTACCCTTTTGCCAAAGCATCACGTCTGCCCGATATCCCTAAAGACGGCAGCGTACAGACTGCGCTCAAAGTGGGCGATGAGGTGCTGGTGCAAATTGTAAAAGAACCCATTTCTACCAAAGGTCCGCGACTGACAGGCGAAATCTCTTTTGCCGGACGATATCTTGTGCTTATGCCATTCGGCGATAAGGTCTCGGTATCTTCCAAAATAAAGTCGGGAGAAGAGAGAGCAAGACTCAAGCAGCTTATACATAGCATTAAGCCGAAGAACTGTGGAGTTATTGTGAGAACGGTAGCCGAAGGTAAGAGAGTGGCTGAACTGGATACTGAGCTGAAGGTGCTTACCAAGCGCTGGGAGGACGCCATAACAAAGGTGCAAAAGACACAGAAAAGACCCCAACTTGTGTTCGAAGAAACCAGCCGTGCCGTAGCGCTTCTGCGAGACCTGTTCAACCCAAGTTATGAGAACATCTACATCAACGACGAAGATGTTTATCAGGAAGTAAAAGACTACGTGTCGCTTATAGCCCCTGAAAAAGCGCACATCGTAAAACTCTATACGGGTAAAGTTCCAATTTTCGACAACTTCAACGTAACCAAACAGATTAAGTCGAGTTTCGGCAAAACGGTCAACTACCGCCATGGTGCCTACATGATAATCGAGCACACAGAGGCAATGCACGTGGTTGACGTGAACAGTGGAAACCGTTCTAAATCGGAAAACGGACAGGAACAGAATGCACTGGAAACCAATCTTGGCGCTGCCGACGAACTGGCACGCCAACTCAGACTAAGGGACATGGGTGGTATCATCGTCGTAGACTTCATCGACATGAACCTCGCCGAAGACCGGCAGATGCTCTATGAACGTATGTGCAAGAACATGCAAAAGGACAGAGCCAGACACAACATCCTGCCTCTTAGCAAGTTTGGACTGATGCAGATAACCCGTCAGAGGGTTAGGCCAGCCATGGACGTCAACGTCGAAGAGGCCTGCCCCACCTGTAACGGTACAGGCAAAATCAAGTCGAGCATCCTGTTTACTGACATTCTCGAAAGAAAGATTGACCGACTGGTCAACAAGATTGGCATCAAGAAGTTCTATCTACATGTACATCCATACGTTGAGGCGTATATCAACCAAGGACTGGTATCACTCAAGCGAAAATGGCAGCTAAAGTACGGCTTTGGCGTACATGTAATAGCGTCGCAGAAACTTGCTTTCTTACAATACGAATTCTACGATACAAAGAAGCAGTTTATCGACATGAAGGAAGAAATCGAAACCAAATAAGAAAGAGCCTCTCACAGCAAAGTGGGAGGCTCTTTCTTGTAGTAATCTGTGAGAAGCTACCCATCGGACTGACGAAGGGTAGCTTCTTGCGTTTATCTTTCACCGACAATGCGGGCAGGACCTATCAAGCCTGACTTGAGCAGAGGCTCGTCGGCCTTGTAATACTTGATGGGATAATAGGTGACTGTCTCGGCGCCGGGCTGCATATCTCCTACCATGCGGTTGTGCCATGGATTGACTACAGCAATCTGGACCTTGTTGTCACCAGCCTTGACGGCAGCGGTGATATCTATTATATAAGGTGCATGCCATACCACGCCCACGGGCTGACCATTGACGGTAACTTCGGCCAAGTCCTTGACCTCGCCCAAGTCAAGCAGTATGCGTGAGGGAGCATTCTTCTTGAGTGATTTCTTGGCTACCTTGAAGTTGTTGGTATAAGTTGCAACGCCCGAGAAGTACTTAACTCCCTGCTCGGATGACTCTGTAAGCGATGCCAAGCTATCCAGAGCAATCTGGGATGGAGCTCCGCGATGAGCCTGGAAGCTGACGGTCCATGGCTGGGCGAACTCGGCAAAAGCAGTGCGGGTGCGCTCGGCGAGAGTGACAGCGGGAACATCGGTATCGTCGACAAACACCACAAAGACTGCATCATAGGCGGGCATGTCGAGGGTTACGCGGGTGCGGCCGTCGACCATTTCGTAGCTCACATCTTCCTTGGCGCCGGTATCGGCATGCCACAGTTGTGGCTTCTTGCCTGTGACATTGAAGGAGGCAGTGAACTTGCGCGCCTGCTTGGTCTGGTTGGCTATCCAGTAAATCTCGCCATCGTTCAGACGACGGTGTACAAACTTGATGTTGGCCATGGCGTCAGAGAAGGTGACATCGGGAGCAACTCCGGTGTTTGCAAGCACCTTGCCGATAGACACTCCGGTAGTAACATTCTTGCGGCCAGAGCCCCAGATATCCTTTACCAGGCTGTCAAACTCTTCGACGGTTCCATCGAGTCCCACGAGGGTCTTGGGCTTGTCGCCGGCAATGGTCACACCGGCATCAGCCAGTTGCTTGATGCGGCGCAGCATCTTGATGGATATCATGCTCACATTGTCAAGCCACAATACGCGGTAGCGCATACCTGTGGCGGTAACCAGCTGACCATTGTCAACCTTGAGGACATCCTTAACTATCGACGGGCTCACGAAGTCATAGTTGTAGGTATTGGGGAACTTAGGCATACGGGTCTGGTAGCGGGCTGTTACATTGGAGTCCTCACCGTAATAGTAAGCTACGTCGGCGACAAACTTACCTTGGCGCAAGAGATAACAGCTGCGGGCGAGGTAGTCGGTCCATGCGCCGGCCTGGCTTGCCCAAGTCTCATTGCGGTCGAACCACTGGCCCCAAAGACCAAGGCCAATGCCCGGCACCTTATCATCAACAGGCTGGTGGGGAGAGGTGTGGATGACGAAGAGGTTCAATCCGCTGGCCATAGCGGCATCGGCGGTGGGTTTGAGGACAGCGGGGGTATACACGAAGGCACCATCGCGGAAGCCATCGGATGTAAACGACTCTGCTGCAGCTACGTTCTGTCCATAGATATGGGCAACAGAAGCAGACTCACGGATATCACTCTCGTGCTGGGGGACGGTTACGAGTCCCTGCTTGTAACGCATCCAGATAGCAGACATAGGTATATCGGCGCTGCGCTTACAGTCCATACCGTCGGTAGCATTGGCACGCCATGCCTCATGACTCTCCGTATATCGCTTCAGGCCGTAGGGCTTGAGGATGTCAGTGAGCTGGTCGTAGTGGTACTCTGTCATCATGTCGCCGATAGTGGTACGCCAGTCGAAGAGGAAGCGCTCGGTTTCCTCAGCACTGTTGACAACGATACCTGCCAACGCGGGAAGCCAGGGGAGCAAGTCGTAGCCACGGCGGGCCTTGAACTCTTCCACCATCTTACCTGTCCATGTCTGGGCACCGGCTTCGTAACTGTCATTGAGCAAGTAGGTAATACCACGGTTGCCCATCAGTCCCTTGCTGGCATCGACATAAGTCTGGAGATAATTCTTATAGTAATCGCGGATAGCCACGGGGTCTATCTTGTCAACCTCGAGACCGGTAGCTTCAGGCGAAGCGGGATGGTTGGTCTTTCCTGTGAGTCCGTAGCCGAATCGCATGATGCGCCAACGACCCTTGGGAGCTTTCCAGGTAAGCACGCCGTCCTTGACAAAAGAGGTAACATCGACAACGTCTGCCGTGTTGACAACATCGGTAGTGGCAGGAGTCTTGACAGACGTTCCATAACGATAGAAAGAAGATGCCGACTTGTCTGAAAGGAGGTTTACGCGTACTACGGGTGACAATTTAAGTGAAGAAAGACGGAATCCGGTAGCGGGATTGTTCTTCTCAGTACTTGTGAATACCATCTTAAAATAACGGGCTGTGGTCTGAGGAATATCCTCCACACGCTCGAAGCCTCCCTGATAACTCAGGTCGACCACCTTGGTGAATGTCTTTCCGTCCATGCTGCAGAAGAGACTCGCAGCGCAGTTCTCCACTCTTTCTTCTATCTTCAATACCGACCATGTCACTGACCGCACGAGTTGTGGCTGATGAAAGTCCATCAGCACCCATGCCTTGCCGTCCTTCTCAGCTTGGATGATAGAATAGTCAGAGATGCTGTCGTTGCCCAACTGCTCGGCAGTAACTGTGCCACCGCTGGTTGTGATGGTCGGATTGAGCTCCATCATCGACTTGTCGTTATCTGGGATGCGCATAGCCAGAACTGCGACATCGCGATAGAACTTCTTCTGCAAGAAGACTGTGGCTACGGATTGATTGACATAGCAATAATCCTGATAGGGGCCAGTGATATCAAAGCCACCGGGCAACTTAACCTTCAGGTTCTTGCCTGTACCTTTGACCTCGGTCTGTCGCCAAACGAGCTTCTTCATTCCGTCTTCGTCCTTGACCCATGGGCCACCAGTCTCGCTCCATCCGGGAGCGCTGGCAATAGTCGCCTCGAGCCCGAGACTATCGGCAAGATGAATGGCATAATGGAAAGCGTCTTTCCATTCAGGCGTCATGTAAGGCAGACGCTTCTCGACGACCTGCGGAGTGGATAGACCGGCATCGAAGACATGAAAGCCACCAATGCCACTACGCTTCATCCAGGTGAGGTCCTTGTAGATACCGTCCTTGGTGATGTTTCCGTTCATCCAATGCCACCATACACGGGGGCGATAAGGCTGACCGGGATGCTGGAAGTCCTGGTACAAAGTCTGTGCGTCTTGAGCCGAAGCGGACAATACCCCTGCGGCAACAAAGAGCAATACTGGTAATGATTTAAGTTTCAACATATGGATATAGATTAAGTTATTGTACGATTTTGAATCTTATTCGGAAGCTGCGTTTCTCTTCGTCCCAATTGGTGCCGAGCAGAGTAAAATGGCCAATCTGCCCAGTAGAGCGCACATGCTTGCCGATACATGGGCAGACGTCGTAATCGCCGATGCGTACCAGCCTGATGGTTTCGCTCGCATCCTCGGGCAAACGGTCGATATGAACACCCTCGGGGATATGGTCACGGTCTACAAACTCATAGGTTACAGGCATATCCTCATCAATGAGGCGGTTCATCTCATCTTCGATGAACTTCTCTTCCTTGCGGGTGGGCTTGTTGGCGAGCTGATAGGTTATCTTGCTCTTCTTGCGCTCGATGTGCGCATTACGACTTCGCTCACACCCATACTTACGTACCATCAGCTGATTGAGCAGATGCTCGGCAGTATGGGCAGGCGGGAATTCCTCCTTGTTGTGTTCGTTCAGAATCAATTCGTCCATGATATTATTGTTTGATTTTGTATACTACTCCACCATGAGCCGGAACGGCGACATTGACAGCCTCGTTGACCGCAAGATGCAACTTGGCCTTACCGTCACTCAACAACTCAACAGCGTCGACATCCCCCTCTGCGATACCCATATACTCAAAGGCATGCGAAGGAATGATAACTCCCGTATCGATGGCCTCGGCTGCGAAATTGGCAACCACCAGAAGCAGTTCGTTATCCTTCTTGCGCAGGAAGGCATATTGAGATTGTGCCAGATGACCATTAACATACATCAGGTCAAAGGTCAGACCTCTGCTTGCCGCCTTCTCTTTCTCAGCAATGAGCATCACGCGCTTGTAGGTATCCATCAGTTTGCGTTCCGACGGTGTTTTTTTGCGAATATCGAAGTATCCATGGTTGACACTGTCCATGCTCCAATAGTCGAAGATAGTGCTGCGACCATCGCGACCACTGAAGCCTTCCTTGTCCATACCACGCTCGCCGAGTTCTTGACCAGCGTAGAGCATATAAGGATTGGTGTGGAGCAGGCAACTCACAATGTGGGCGGGATAGGCAGCCCAAGGCTCGCCGGCGAAAAAGTCGCTCGCAATACGCTGCTCGTCATGATTTTCCAGGAAATAGAGCATGTGGTCGCGGATATCGTCGGTCTGCTGCCATTGCGTTGTGATGTCAGAGGCCCAACGACGGCCACAGACGATGTCACGCAGGCTGTCATACATGCCCACCTTATCATATAGGAGGTCAATGCCAGCCCCAATATAAGTACGGTAGAGCGAAGGATTGTAGACCTCGCCGATAAAGATGATGTGCGGATAAGCCGTTTTTACCACCTTGGTGGCGTAAGCCCAGAACGCTGCGGGCACCATCTCCGCCATATCACATCTGAAACCATCCACTCCCTTGCCTGCCCAGTACATCAGGATGTCTGTCATCTTGGTCCATGTGTCTGGTATGGGGTCGAAATGCTCAGAGCGACCGCCTGCATCACAATAGTCAACGCCATAATTGAGCTTGACGGTCTCATACCAGTCATTACGACCAGGACGATTGTCAAAATGGTCATTGCCGGTAGCTCGGGCAGGAGCCTCGTGATAAGTCTGACTTTCGATGACATCGCCCAAGTCAAGCGGCTGCCCCCAGCAGTAATAGAAGTTGTTGCGGGTGGAAAAGTGCATGTTGACATCATCGTCTTCACCCAAATCTCTTACGCCCTTGGGCTTGCATACAGAGTGATACTGACGCGCCACATGGTTGGGCACGAAGTCCATGATTACCTTCATCCCCGCCTTGTGCGTCCTTGCGATGAGACTCTCCCACTCCTGCATACGCTTATCGACGTCAACAGCCAAATCGGGGTCAATGTCATAATAATCGGTAATGGCATAAGGAGAACCGGCACGACCCTTGACCACCTCGGCGTTCTGAGCCGGAATGCCATAAGCCGTGTAGTCGGTCTGCGAGGCATGACGCAACACACCGGTAAACCACACATGGGTCACACCCATAGCTTTGATGCGCTTCAGCACCTGCGCATCAATGTCATTCATCTTCCCAGAACCATTTTCGGCAACCGAACCCCACTCTTTACGAGTGGTGTTACGATTGCCGAAAAGTCTGGTAAATATCTGATAAACTATCATATCGTTCAGGCGATACCGCGCACTGCTACGGTTTTGTCTATACGACCTATCATACCTTGCAGCGCCTTTCCAGGGCCACACTCCGTGAAGTCATCGGCACCGTCGGCAATCATAGCCTGCACACTGGCAGTCCAGCGAACCGAGCTGGTGAGCTGGGCTATCAGATTGGCCTTGATTACCTCTGGCTCAGTGTGGGGCTTGGCATCCACGTTCTGATATACGGGGCACTTGGGCGCTTTGAATGTAGTCTTCTCGATGGCGGCCTCAAGTTCGTCCTTGGCGGGCTGCATCAGAGGAGAGTGGAAAGCGCCACCAACCTTCAGGGGCAGAGCGCGCTTGGCACCGGCTTCCTTCAACTTCTCACAGGCGGCATTGATGGCATCTACATTGCCAGAGATAACCAGCTGGCCAGGACAGTTGTAGTTGGCAGCAACCACTACATTACCATCGGTAGACACTTCAGCGCAGATTTCCTCAACCTTCTCATCGGGCAGACCGATGATGGCAGCCATAGTTCCAGGGTTAGCCTCGCAAGCCTTCTGCATGGCATTGGCACGGGCAGCCACCAGCTTCAGGCCATCCTCAAAGCTGAGCGCACCTACTGCTACAAGAGCAGAGAACTCACCGAGTGAGTGACCGCCAACCATTGCTGGAGCAAACTCGTCGCCCAGGCAGAGAGCAGAGATTACACTGTGCAGGAATACAGCAGGCTGGGTAACATTAGTCTGCTTCAACTGCTCGTCGGTGCCTGCAAACATGATATCGGTGATTTTGAAGCCGAGGATTTCGTCGGCCTTGTCAAACAATTCTTTTGCCAATGGATTATTGTCGTAGAGCTCCTTGCCCATGCCGACAAACTGTGAACCCTGTCCGGGGAATACAAATGCTTTCATTATTATCTTATTACTTAATACTTATTACTTTAGTGCAAAGTTAGTGAAAACCGAGCGCAATACAAAATAAATCACATTTATTTTTATGTACGCGCGAGGCACCGCCATACATTATGGGACAAAAAAAATCCTAACCACGCAATTGCAGTTAGGATTTCTATTGAGATTTGCTTTACAGCGCAAACTTATTCAGCTGCGGGAGCCTCGGCAGCAGCCTCAGCAACAGGAGCCTCCTCAACGGGAGCCTCAACGGCCTCCACGGGAGCGTTCTCGGCAACGACCTTAACGGGAACCTTTACCTCTACCTCCTTGTGGAAGTGAACGGTAGCCTCGTAGTCGCCAACCTTCTTGGCATCGTGCATGGTAACAATCTTGCGGTCGATGTCGAAGCCCTTCTTAGCGAGAGCCTCTACTACAGCAGCAGCACCTACCGAACCGTAAGTTACACCAGTTGCAGAAACCTTAGCTTCGATTACCAGCTCTACACCATTGAGAGCCTCAGCCTTCTTCTCAGCCTCAGCCTTGAGGGCAGCCAGCTTGTGAGCCTGCTGCTTAAGGTTCTCAGCGAGTACCTTCTTAGCGCTGGGCGAAGCGATAACACCCTTGCCTGTGGGGATAAGATAGTTACGACCGTAACCACTCTTAACGTTCACGATATCGTTCTTGTATCCAAGACCGATGATATCTTCTTTCAAAATAATCTCCATTGTGCTTCCTCCTTTTTATTTCATCAAGTCAGTTACATAAGGAAGTAATGCTATCTGGCGCGCACGCTTTACAGCCTGGGCCACACGACGCTGATACTTCAGAGATGTGCCAGTAATACGACGGGGAAGAATCTTACCCTGTTCGTTCAGGAACTTCTTCAGGAACTCAGGATCTTTGTAGTCGATATACTTAATACCGCTCTTCTTGAAGCGGCAATACTTCTTCTTCTTTACATCGATAGAAGGAGCTGTCAAGTAACGTACTTCTGAATTGTTCTGCTCTGCCATGATTAAGCCTCCTCTTTTTTACCAAGTTTTGCGCGACGCTTTTCGGCGTACTGAGCAGCATACTTGTCAAGTTTAACGGTCATGTAACGGATAACCTTCTCGTCGCGGCGATAGCCAGTCTCGAGAGATTTAACGATAGTTGGCTCAGCCTTGAATTCCAACAGACAGTAGAAGCCTGTAGATTTCTTCTGAATAGCATAAGCCATCTTCTTCAGTCCCCAGGTCTCCTCGTTCAGAATCTCTGCGCCTTTATCAGTGAGCAGTTTCTTGAATTTAGCGACCGTTTCCTTCATCTGTTCATCAGACAAAACGGGAGTCAAAATGAAAACGGTTTCGTATTGATTCATACTGTTTATAAATTAATAAATGATTAATGTTTGCGCACTATCGACAGGCGAGCCGAAGCCCACTGCCTCAAAATGCGGTGCAAAGGTACTGCTTTTTTTCCTGACGGACAAACATTTCGAGGATTATTTCATTATTTTTTTAATCAGACAAGTCCTCCTGGCAACCATCGTTGACAGTTGCCGGAGGACTTTCAGAGTTGAGAGAGATTTCTATAATCAGTTTTTGAGCAGCGTGAGCGCAGCGTCGAGCAGCGTGCTGTTGACCACATCCGACTCGCAACGACGCACGCCTTCTACCAGCTTGATGCAAGCCTTCTTGTCGTTGGCATCGAACGTCTTGCGACCCAGATTGCACAGGGTTACCAGTCGGTTGGCCAGTATCTGACGGTATTCCACATCCTTTGCCGCGCCATCTGAAAAGGCGAGCGACGTATAGGCCGAACATACTGATGTTACTGCCGTCAACAGACTGGAAGAGGTAAACTTGGTGGCCTTGTTGGCGATATCCAGATTGGAGTAGACCAACTTTCCGCTACCGTCTACCATCAAAATGCTGTCGCTCTCGGTGCGTAGCACTCTGCGGCCTTCGGTCTGCTTCGATGCCTTCTCTCGCTGCACCACCGGGTCAATGTTATAGAACTTCAGCAGCGAACCATGCATCTTTTTCCCAGACATCCACCACACCAACGCATAGACATAGCGCTTTTCCTTGTTCAGCGGATCGCGTAGGTAGAGAATATCGTAGTTGCGGTCGATATACATGCCCAGATTATAGGTCAGGGCGTTGTCCTTGCCATAACCTATATTATAGGACTTGGTTAGCGTACCGGCCTTGCGGAAATTAGACATGTAAGCCAGAGCCACATTGGGCCGCATAGTCTTGGCCTCGAAGTCATCGACCAGCTTTCTTTGCTCCTTGTCGATGACAAAGTTGTAGAACTTGTGATAACCGCCTTCATACTCTTGGGCCTCGCTGTTGGTGATGGCACCCATGTCTATGAGGGTCTGAGCCAGCTGCGCAAATGCTACATCAATAGGCTGCTTGGGCGGGGCAGCAGATGCGACAGCCGCCATGGCTGCGAGCACTGCCAGCAAGATAAAACGCTTGATTTTCTTCATATTCAGTTTCCTCCTTTATACTTTAATAAACTTCTTCTTCGAGCAAAGCCAAGGCTTCATTGACGATGGCATTTTCGCGGTTAGCTCCCTCCATCATAGCCTGTTGGTAGAGCTGTTCATCGTCGCGCTGCGCCTCTTCCACGCATTGTGCCACAAAGGCATCGATGGCGTCGGAGAGAGAGTCGACGAACTCCTTTCGGCGCGCCTCGGCATACAACGGGTGCGGAGGCGCCGGCGTGTACATATATTTATGATAACGGCGCGCCTTGGGTTTCTCGCTCTTCACACTGTCTGCCTTGGGGACTGAGGGTGCATGGACAGCAGCACCCGAGACCGTGTCTACGGGAACGGCTGCTATCTGCACGCTGTCTGCCGACGGCGACGACGGGCTGAGAGCGAGCGTCATGACCACCGCCACAGCCACACAGGCGGCGGCAATCATAGCCACCCTAAGGGCGATGCTCCGGGCCACAGACGGCGACCCGCCCGCTGCCACGGGAGTGACAGCCACATCCTCTTCGGGCATGCCGGCATCAAAGTAGGCAAACATCTGCCGATAGTCTTCCAAGTCGGGAGCCACCTCGCTACGGGCGGCAAACCACCGGGCTATCTCCTGCTCCTCTTCCACCGTGGTCTGGCCTTCCATAAACCTCGTGAGGAGTTGTCTGATTTGCTTTTCGTTATACATTGTTATATTTATGAACGTTGATTACGTTTTCTGATATCGGCGAGCAGCTGTCTGCGTGCCTTTGAGAGCAGCGTGGCCACCGAGGCCGGCTTGATGCCGAGTATGGCTGCTATCTCTGCATTGTCCTTCAGTTCTATCTGTCGTAGCCGCAACACCTGATGCTGCATGGGCGGCAGAGCCTGGAGTCTGCGCTGCAGCCATGCATCGGTCTCCTCGGCCTCGATAGCGACATCGGCAGCCGACGAGGGCTGGGCAATAGCCACTCCCGTCGTCAGCGATACCGTGTGAGACTGGCGCAGCATGTCGAGCGCCCTGTTGCGGGCAGCCACCACAGCCAGTCCACGGGCATGACGGGCGGAGGAGATATTGTCGCGCAGCGTCCACAGCCTCAGCATTATGTCTTGGGCCACATCTTCTGCGCCCTCGACACCGATGCCGGCAGCGGCAGCCGAACGGACGGCTGCCACGCGCAATTCTGCGGCCATATCGGTAAACTCCTTTTCACTCATCATGATTTTCGCTATGCTACTCTATAAACGCGGAAACACGCGATTTATCAACCGATTTAACACACATTAACCTAAATTTCTTCTATTGACGCCGATTGTACCATCGATGGCCGTCAAGATTAATTCGTGGTTGGAAATAGTGGTTGCACGCCGCGATTTAGATAATTCCGGGTTTGAAATCTCCATTTCCCACTCTGCAATCAATTTGATGACCATCATGATAAAAAATAAATGATTTTATTTTGTTCTCCTATCGGTTTGCACTACCTTTGCAATAATGAAAAAGATAGATTTCACCCGAATAGGCAAAGGGGCGCCTTACGCCCTCGTGACGGGCATGGTCTGCTTTGTGGCAGCCTATGTCATAACCAACCCTTGGATTAAGAACTCGCTGCTGCTGGCTGGTCTGGCTGCGGTAGTGATAAGCGTGGGGCTATACATCACGGCTTGGAAACACGAATAAGACAATGGATATGAAGCATATAATGACGACTCTGCTCGCCCTGGCACTGTGTGCGACGGCCACTGCACAAGACTTTGACAAGTATTTCACCGACAGCACGCTGCGGCTCGACTACATCTTCGAGGGCAACGCCCGGCAGCAGCACATCGCTCTCGACCAGCTCAACGTGATCCCTCGATGGTATGGCAAACGACAGCGGCTGGCCGAACTGCCGGTACAGGGAAACGGCCAACTGACCGTGCGCGACCACAAAACGCACATGGCCATCTATCGCAACTCGTTCTCCACACTCTTCCAGGAATGGCTCAGCTATCCCGAGGCCGAGGGCACGGCACGCTCGTTTGAGAACGTGTTTCTGATGCCGATGCCCAAGGACACGGTAGAGGTGACGATAGACCTGCGAAACAATCGCCAGGAGGTCATCGCAAGCTACACCCACACGGTGGTGCCCAGCGACATCCTGATACGCCGCATCGGCAAGAAGCCTACACCCTACGCCACCCTATGGCAGGCCCGCGACACCACACGCTGCATCCACATAGCCTTCGTGGCCGAGGGCTACACCGAGGGCGAGATGGATACATTCGTCGCCGACGCTCGCATAGCGATGGACGCCATCTTTGCCCACGAGCCTTTCAAGAGCATGCGCGACAGATTCAACGTGGTGGCGGTGAAGGCCGTCTCGGCAGAGAGCGGCACATCGTCGCCGGCAACAGGTGAATGGAAGAACACGGCGCTGGGCTCACACTTCGACACATTCTACAGCTCGCGCTATCTGACCACACTGAGACTGAAGACGCTGCACGACGTGCTGGCTGGCACTCCGTATGAGCACATCATCGTGCTGGTGAATACCGACCAGTATGGTGGCGGCGGCATACTCAACTCGTACAACCTCGCCATGACCCACCATCCCAAGTTCCGCCCAGTGGTGGTCCACGAGTTCGGCCACAGTTTCGCCGGTCTTGCCGACGAATACGCCTACGACTTTGAGGACATCCCCATGTATCCTCACGATGTGGAGCCATGGGAACCTAACATCACGACCAAGGTGGACTTCCGCAACAAATGGGAGAACCTGATAGGCACCGACAGCCAGGCTGGTTTCTACGAGGGAGCGGGCTACAGCCTCAAGGGCGTGTATCGCGCCTATCCCGACTGCCGCATGCGCACCAACGAGACCCCCGAGTTCTGCAAGGCTTGCCGTCAGGCGCTCGTAAGGCTCATCAATTTCTACACCGAATAAGCCATGCCGCTACGCCATACGCTGACTACGATAGCCATACTCGTGGCTGCCACGCTGCCTATGCACGCCCAGCAGGCCGACAAGGAGCAGCTGGGGCGAGCCATAGAGTATTTTCAGACGGCCAAGTATCATGAGTGCATGCTCATCCTAGCACGGCTCGACAGCGTATATACCATCAATCCGCGCTTCAGGGCATTTCTCGGCGTGTGCTATTACTACGAAGGCCAATACACCAAGGCAGCAGAATATCTGGTGGCGACCATCCCGCAGCTCAGAGCCTTCTCGCCCCAAGAGGTGGGGCTCTACAACTGGCTCTGCGGCGAATGCCTGTTCAAGCAAGAGCAATGGCAGCGCGCCATAGCCTACTACGAAGCCACCACCCTGATGCGCCACGGCAACGAGAAGGCCGACGCGCTCTACCGCTTAGGCTTCTGCTACATCAATCTACACGATATGCGGGTGGCAAAGGACTACCTGGAGAGCGCACTGGCATACTACGAACGGGCGGGAAGCCCTGACTACAAAGCCAGAGTAGCACAACTGCACAACATGACGGCTGCCCTAAGAAACTATCTGGGCGAAAAATAGACACCAAAAAGACGGGAAGAATGTCGGCAATAATCATCTGCGACATTCTTCCCGTCTCTCTATAAACGGATGGGGCTATTTCTCTCTCGGGGCACGAGGACAGCGGGCTGCACGGCGGAAAGCCTGACGATGGAAGCAGTCTTCGGCACGAAGAATCTTCATCACCACGCGGCCAGGCAGAACAGCCAGAAACTTGCGGTGATACTGCTGCTGGATGCGGCGTATCTGCACATCGATGTTGTCCATGCGGTGGATGGCGCGGGCACAGGCGTTGTCGTCGCCGAAATCGGCCATGCGGCGATACTGGCGCATCTCATCGAAGAGGGCCCGCTGCTTGGTCTGCATCTCACGGAAAAGAGGCAGAAACTTATCTATCTGGGCAGGCGTGAGACCTGCTTCCTTGACAATGAAGGTCTCCATATCCGCCTGAAATCGTCGGGGGTTGAAATCGTGCTCTGCGGCAGCCGCCACGACAACGAGCAGCAGAGTGAAGGACATTATCAGTATTCTTTTCATGCTATACATTATTATATATACATTAATACTCAGACAGCGAAGCATACATATCGCCCTTGTCGTACATGGCGTAGTCGGCCATCTCGTCGATAGAAGCATCGATGGCATGCTGCTCGGCAAGAGCCTTGGTCTGCTGGTGCTGCGTATGGGCCAGATAGACAGTAGATGTAAGCAACAGGCCAGCCAGACAGGCTGCTGAAGCCACATAATAACGGTAACGGTGCCACCATGAATGATGGACAACGGCAGGCTGGTCATCAAGACGGGCCATAAAGTCATCGGCAAAATGGTCGAAATATCCTTCAGGCACCGTAAAAGGATTACGGTGGTGACCAGACTGCATGTCATTAAGATTGATTTCGCTCATATTCATTCACTTTATACGTTTGACGATTGTATCTTCAAATAGTTTAATCACGGTGTTTAATATAATCCAAAACTTTCTGGGCTGCAATGTGGTAATTGGCCTTCAGAGCGCCCTCGGTACGCTGGAGCATCTTGCTCATCTCAGAGTATTTCATCTCATCGTAATAGCGGAGCAGGAAAACCGTGCGCTGCATGTCGGGGAGTTGGGCAATGGCTTCCTGCAAGAGGGCCTCGGTGGCGTCGCCGTCGAAATACTCGTCGGCCATCAGGTGCCGGGCGGCGTAGAGGTCGGCATCGGCGTCGGCCACGTTCTTCTTGCGGCGCAGAAAGTCGAGCGACTCGTTGACGGCAATGCTATAGAGCCATGTGGAAATCTTGGAATCGGCCTTGAACCTGTCGATATTCATCCACGCCTTCATCAGCACATTCTGCATCACATCGTCGGCGTCGTCGTGATAGAGCACAAAGTGTCGTATCTTCCAATACAGCATCTCGCTATACTGGCTGACGATGAGCCCGAATGCCTTGCGCTTGGTCTCGGGCGACGCGAGCATCTTCAGAAGTGTGTTGTCGTCGACTGTCATCGGTAATTGTTCAGATATCGGTTGATTACGGCATCATAACCATAGATGTCGGCATACTCACGCATATGACCTTGAGGGTCGGGATAGAGGGTGTAATAGGTAATGAACAACGGCACTACCGGGTCGAGGCTCTTGGAACGGATAACCATACGGCGCTTGAGCGTATCAGCTTGGGCTTCGCCGTCGCGGGCCAGCATGGCTGTCATCGAATACTGTATCTTGGCTTTGACCGACGGGTCTTTGTCGGCAAGGAGGAATACTGCCAGGTCGTAGGGGCGCTCAACTCGCACGCAACCATGAGAGACGGCTCGCACAGCACGTCTGAAAAATCCGCGGGATGAAGTGTCGTGGAGATAAACGGAGAAAGAATTGGGGAAACGGAATACTATACGCCCCAAGGAATTGCCCTCGCCGCCTTTCTGCACAACCGAATAGGCTGGCGAAAGCAGCATATCTGATGTGAAATGTGGCCAGGAGACGGTCTTGCCCGTACTGCGCTCGCGCACAATGTAATGGTTGCGGGCGAAATAGGCACTGTCGCCGATGTGGCGTACCACGCTGTTGCGGATAATGCTCCTCGGGATAATCCATTGAGGGTTGAGGTCCATACGAGAGATATCGCTGACGAGCAGAGGGGTCTTGGTAGACACGGCTCCCAGTCCTACACGCATCTGCATGGTGGTCTCGCCGTCGACAGCAGTCAGCATAAACGCCGGCACGTTGACCATCACATATTTGGGGCAAGTCTGGGGATGTCGGTGGGTACGCCAGCGGCGGCGCTCCATGTTGGCCATTATCCGCGAATAGGCTGGAGTGGACGACGGAGTGGACTGCAGCATCTGCGCAAACCGCCGATACAGAGAGTCGACGGGCTGGACATCGTGCAGGAAGACGGCTACGCTGTCGGCCTCGACCTTGGCGAGCGCGCGCTGGTAGAACGCGCGGTTGGGGGTGTCCATCCCAACATCAAAAAGGGTGCGATAGCCGAGACTTATACGCGCCGTGTCGACGAGGTCAATGCGGTTAAGAAGCACGCGGGGGTTGACATAACCGAAGCGTTGGCCCGTCACATAGCGCAGATATGACTTGGTAAGATTGTACTCCAGCCGAGCCACTACACGACTGGCTGTGTGGAGCGTGTCAAACTGCAGGTGGCGCATACGTTGGAGGTCGGCCTCTATCTGGGGCACACGAAAACGATTGGGACTGAAGCCAATCTTGTCGACATGACGCAGATAGGCCAAGAGAGTGTCAGCCCGGCGGTCGACGCCCTGACGGTCTATCCAAAGGAGGCGTCCACCCTGCTGGTAATAATTGCGAAGAAAATAATCGGAAGCGACCGTATCACGGTCATCGCGCACTTGGCGGTCCAAATGCTGCTTGAGACGCGACAAGCTGACCACATAGTCAGACACACGCATCGTGGAAAAATCATCCAAGGTAAGGTCGCGGTTGGGATTGACATCCTTTTCGCTACAGGAGACAAGCGAAAAGGCGGCAACCGCAATAAAGAATAGTTTCAGGAGGCTCGACACGGACTACTTGACAGAGATTTTGCGAACACATTTGCCCACCTTTACGATATAGCAACCCTTGGGCAAGCTGAGTTCAAAGCGCTTGTCTTCACCTTCCACTTTGACGTTCATCACTCTTACTCCAGCCACGTTGTAGATTTGAAGGACCTCTCCCTCAGCACCGGTAACACGCAGGATGGAGTTGGCGTAGGATATAGAAATCTGCTGGAAATCGGTCTCCACAATCTCTATGCCTGAGTTGGCCATCGCCGACAACGGCATGGCAAAGGCGACGAACAAAGCAAAAACTGATACGAGTATATTTTTTATCATAAGCCTTTCAATATTGTATTTCAATGCAAAAATAGGTAATTTATCGCACACTATCCATCATTTGCACGAACAAAATGAGCGTCATTAAAACTATTTAACATCTATCACCATACCCTCATTGGCCAAGACGGTGTTGGGAAAGATAGCAACGGCCTCGTCGAGGATAGTCTGCTCGTTCTCATAGCGGGCACTGAAATGTCCCAAGACCAACTTGTCGACTCCGGCGGCCCGCGCTACCTTTGCGGCTTGCTCCGATGTGCTGTGGTAGTAGAGCTTGGCGCGGTCGGCGCAGGCTTTGTCGTAGGTACTCTCATGATAGAGCACGGTAGCGCCTTCCACGAGCTTATGCAACTTGGGCATATAGCGCGTGTCACTACAGTAAGCATAGCTGCGAGGTGGGTCTGCAGGGAAAGTAAGGCGCGAATTGGGGACAACAGAGCCATCCTCGGTCGTCCAGTCTGCGCCGTTCTTGATGTTGGCGATATGACATACGGGGATATGATAGAAGTCTATCATGTCCCGACGTATGTGCGGGAGTGTCGGTTTCTCACAAAAAAGGAAACCGCAACAAGGCATACGATGCTCAAGGGGAATGGTAGTCACCGTGAGGCTACGGTCTTCATAGATAACGGTAGTCGCCGCGGTATCAATCGCATGGAACTCAACCTTATATTCAAGTCCTTGACAGTAGGCTTGCATCTCCATCTCCAGGATGGGTTGCAACTCTGCCGGGGCATGGACATGCAGCGGTGCTGTACGCCCCAACATGCCGAATGTAGATATCATCCCGATAAGCCCGAAGCAATGGTCGCCATGCAGATGGGAAATAAAAACGTGGCCAATGCGCGAGAAACTCACGCGCGAACGACGGAGCTGTATCTGGGTGCCCTCTCCGCAGTCTATCATGAACATCTTGTCGCGCAGCTCTACCACCTGCGCCGATGCATTGTGGCGCAGCGTGGGCAGCGCACTGCCACACCCGAGTATATGTACCTTGAATGATTCCAAAACGTTAATCGTTACTATTCACAGGTTGGCGCTTGAAGGCGTAGATGCCCTGATGATTCTCGAGATATAGGCTGTCGGCTCCCAGACCCTCAATGCCAAAGGTGTCACGATTGAGAATGAGCTTGCAATTGCATATCTTCCACGCCGTCCAAGGGTTGCTTTCGGCTTTGACTGCCGATGCCACTGTTCCACCTTCCTGTATTTCAAAGTTCTTGTCAATGCTGGTCCATCTGCCGAGCAACGTGGTGATGTTGATGGCCTGCGAGGCTTGCATCTCTCCATCACTATTCTTGAAGCCGACAACTGCCATGCGGTCGCCGACCAACATTCCGCCTTTGACGGTCATCTCCGCATCGTCGGCATCCAACATATAGGTTATGGTGTCGCCCTCGTCGGTCACCAATTCAAGAGAATGCATCGACGTTCCACTTCCGCATACTCCATAGACCGTAGAATCCGGCGTCTCCATAACCTCCACGCTATCCGCGTCGGCATTATTGTCCGCGTTCTTCTGTCCTCCACATCCCATCATCATCATTACGACTCCAATGGTCAAGATAAAACATACCTTCTTCATTGTATATCTTTTATTGATTATCATTCTCATTGTATTGGTTATCATTCTTGCGTTCCTGACACTTAGCTTCATTCCAGAGGTCATCCATCTCCCCGAGAGTCATATCTCTGAGCTCTTTTCCAGCCTCTTTGGCTTTCTGTTCCACATAGCCAAAACGGCGGATGAACTTCTGGTTGGTCTGCTCGAGCGCGTTGTCGGGATTGAGATGATAGAGGCGAGCAGCATTGATGATGCTGAAGAGGAAATCACCAAGTTCCTTTTCAGAGTTGATAGCGTCGTCCTTGGCGAGTTCAACCTCAAGCTCGTTGAGTTCTTCCCGCACCTTGTCCCAGACATCTTCACGTTTCTGCCAGTCAAAGCCCACATTGCGGGCCTTGTCCTGAATGCGGTAGGCTTTGATGAGCGAAGGCAGCGAGGCAGGCACACCGGAAAGCACGGTCTTGTTGCCGTCCTTTTCCTTTTGTTTGATTTGTTCCCAGGTCTGCTCCACCTCCTCGCTGTTGTGCGGCATGTCGCCCGAGTCCGCCTTCGGATCATCCCGCCATCCCGTCCAATCTATAAATGGATGACGGAACATCAGCTTGCGAGCCTCTTGGTTGCAGACATCAGCGATGTCAAATTCGCCGGATTCATCTCCAAGAATGGCATAGAACAGCACATGCTCCATGACATCACCGAGCTCCTTTTTCACATTATGCATATCATTGTTCATCAATGCGTCAGCAAGCTCGAAGGTTTCTTCAATGGTATTGGGACGCAGACTCTGAAACGTCTGTTTGCGGTCCCAGGGACACTCTTTGCGAAGGCGCTCCTGGACATCAAGCAGGTGGCCAAAGGCTTCTATTTTAGCTTCTCTCGTATTCATTGTTATATTTTTTCTATGCAAAAGTAAGTAAATTTCAATAAATTCTTGTAACTTTGCAATGATTTTTTTAACATGATATTATTAATCCGAAAAATATGGAATTAGCAAGTAAGTACGACCCACGTGAAGTGGAGTCGAAATGGTACAAGTACTGGCTTGACAACAAACTCTTCAGCAGCAAGCCAGACGGAAGAGAACCATACACCATTGTCATCCCACCTCCCAATGTAACTGGCGTGTTACACATGGGTCACATGCTCAACAACACCATCCAGGATATTCTGGTGCGACGCGCCCGTATGGAAGGCAAGAATGCTTGTTGGGTACCCGGAACCGACCACGCCTCGATAGCGACCGAAGCCAAGGTGGTGAAGAGACTTGCTGAACAAGGTATTAAGAAACATGACCTCACCCGCGATGAATTCCTGAAGCATGCTTGGGACTGGACCAACGAACATGGTGGCATTATCCTCAAGCAGTTACGCCGTTTGGGTGCATCATGCGATTGGGACCGCACCGCATTCACCATGGATGAGAAGCGCTCTCAAAGCGTCATCAAAGTTTTTGTTGACCTCTACAACAAGGGACTTATCTATCGCGGACTGCGCATGGTAAACTGGGACCCCAAGGCCCAGACTGCACTCAGCAATGAGGAGGTTATCTACAAGGATGAGCAGTCCAAGCTCTATAATCTTAAATATTACATTGCTCCTGACTGTGATTGCTCAGATATTGACCAAGCAGCCGAAGGCAATGTCATCCATAAGGACGAGAAGGGTTGCTATGCAGTGGTAGCCACCACGCGCCCTGAGACCATCATGGGCGATACCGCGATGTGTATCAACCCCAAAGACCCCAAGAACCAATGGCTTAGAGGCAAGAAGGTTATCGTACCACTCGTGGGACGTGTCATCCCCGTCATCGAGGACCGCTATGTAGACATAGAGTTTGGTACAGGATGTCTGAAGGTTACCCCTGCACACGACACCAACGACAATATGCTGGGCAAGACACACCATCTCGAGACCATCGACATCTTCAATGCCGACGCCACCATTTCCGAGGCGTCTCCGCTGTATGTCGGCATGGACCGTTTTGACTGTCGTCGCCAGATTGCAAAGGACCTTCAGGCTGCCGGACTTATGGAACGCGTCGAAGACTATAATAATAAGGTGGGCTATTCAGAGCGAAACCCCGACACGGCGATAGAGCCACGCCTCTCCTTACAGTGGTTCCTTCGCATGCAGCATTTCGCTGACATCGCCCTGCCTCCCGTTATGGACGGCGAGATGAACTTCTACCCCGCCAAATACAAGACTACATACAAGAACTGGCTCGACAACATCCAGGATTGGTGCATTTCGCGCCAGTTGTGGTGGGGTCACCGCATACCCGCCTACTTCTATGGCGACGGCGAAGAAGACTTCGTGGTAGCCGAGACTGCCGTCGAGGCGCTGAAGATGGCTCAGGCAAAGACCGGCAATGCCGCTCTGACCGCTGATGACCTAAAACAGGACGAAGATGCACTCGATACATGGTTCTCTTCATGGTTGTGGCCCATCTCCCTCTTTAATGGCATCAACAACCCAGGCAACGAGGAACTCAATTATTACTACCCCACCAGCGACCTGGTTACCGGACCAGACATTATCTTCTTCTGGGTAGCACGCATGATTATGGCTGGCGAGGAGTACACCGGCAAGATACCGTTCAAGAACGTCTACTTCACCGGAATCGTACGCGACAAGCTAGGCCGAAAGATGTCCAAGAGTCTCGGCAACTCTCCCGACCCCATCGAGCTTATCGAGAAATTTGGCGCCGATGGCGTGCGCATGGGCATGATGCTCTCCGCCCCCGCCGGCAACGACATTCTCTTCGATGAGAGCCTGTGCGAGCAGGGCCGCAACTTCAACAACAAGATTTGGAATGCCTTCCGTCTGGTTCAGGGATGGACCGTTGCCGACGGCGAGCAGCCCGAGGCAAGCCGCATAGCCACCGAGTGGTTCGACGCCAAGCTCAAGCAGACCAACGAGGAGGTCGACGACCTCTTCCGCAAGTACCGCATCTCCGAGGCATTGATGGCTGTCTACCGCCTGTTCTGGGATGAGTTCTCCAGCTGGTACCTCGAGATGGTCAAGCCCGCCTACATCAATGGCGAAGCCCAACCCATCGACCGCGCCACTTACGACAAGACACTGCGCTTCTTCGAGACACTGCTCAAGATGCTGCACCCCTTCATGCCGTTTATCACCGAGGAGCTGTGGCAGCACATCTACGACCGCAAGGATGGCGAGAGCATCATGCGCGACGCGCTGAAGGTTGCCGCTCCCACCGAGGCAGAACTTACCCTCATCTCGCAGATTGAGGAGGTGAAGCAGATAGTAAGCGGTGTGCGCATGGTGCGCAACCAGAAGAACATTGCGCCCAAGGAGCAGTTGGCTCTGCAGGCCATCGGCACCAACGCCTTCGCTGCCTACAACGCCGTCATCACCAAGATGGCCAACCTCAGCAGCATCGATGTAGTGAGCGACAAGGATGCCAGCGCCAGCGCCTTTATGGTGGGCACTCACGAGTTTGCCGTACCTCTGGGCGACCTCATCGACGTAGAGGCCGAGATAGCCAAGGCCGAGGCACAGCTCAAGCACCTCGAGGGCTTCCTCATGGGTATCCGCAAGAAGCTCGCCAACGAGAAGTTCGTCGCCAATGCCCCCGAGGCTGTCGTAGCCATGGAGCGCAAGAAGGAGAGCGACTCGCTCGAGAAGATTGCAGCACTCAAGGAGTCGATTGCTGAGCTCAGAAAGAAATAGAACTCATTAAATACTTAATCATTATGAAGCGTTTTCTCGGTTTTTGTGTGTGTTTCGTGACCCTGTTGTTTACCGCTTGTAGCGACGACAATGCTCCGACACCGCCAGAGACCCAGAAAACGCTTTTTCTTTATCTCCCCTGGTCGTCTACTGGCCAACCTCCCTACCAGCGCAATCTATATTCGTACTTTATCAACAACATTGAGAATATAGAAAGGGCCATCCGCCAACAGGGCGGGATGGGCAATACGCGCCTGCTCACTTTCATCTCGCAGTCGCCTACCTACTCTGCATTGGTAGAAATCAGGTATCAGGGCAACCAGTGCGTCCGCGACACACTCAAGCGTTACAATGCCTACGACTATACCAGTGCCTCGGGCATAGTTGCGCTCTTAGGCGACGTCAAGACCGCCGCCCCAGCTCCCCGATATGCCATGGTCATCGGATGCCATGGCAACGGATGGATTCCAAGCGGTGTCAAGGACTATTACCGTAGCCGCTCGTTTGGCGGAATCGACGCCAAGTATCAGACCGAGCTCTCCGACCTTGCCGAAGGCATCAAGAGAGCAGCCATGCCCCTTCAGTTCATCGCCTTCGACGACTGCTACATGGCGGGAGTCGAAGTGGCTTACGACCTGAAGGACGCCACCGACCATATCATCGCCTCCACCTCAGAGATTATGGCCGACGGACTGCCTTACTACCGCATCTGGCGCCACCTGGCTGCCACCAGCCCCGATTATCAGTCCATTGTCAGCGAGTTTCATACCTATTACACCCAGCACACCTATCCCTACGGCACACTCTCGGTGATAGACTGCCGACAGATGGACGCTATGGCTGCGTGGATGAAAGACATCAACGGCCGTTACACCTTTGATGCCACCCATATCGACCGTCTGCAGAAACTCGACGGTATGGCACAGACCATTTTCTTTGACATGAAGAGTTACATCGATGACCTCTGCGATGCCAATGACCGCAGCCAGTTTGACTATCTGGTCAAGCGACTTGTGCCCTACCACACCCACACCAATGCCGTGTATACCGCCCTGAGTGAGTTCAATGGCGGCATAAGCACCATCCCCGTCACCACGTTCTGCGGAATAACAATTTCCGACCCTACTACCAACAGTTACGTAGCGGGCCGGAAATCTATGACTTCTTGGTGGCAAGCCACCCATTAGGAGTTAATCTACCTGAGCCGGTTCATAAGGCATACCCCATACATCGGCCACAGCCTTGAAGGTTATCTTGCCCTCTACCACATTCAGGCCTTTATACAGAGCCGCGTCTTCACGACATGCTTTCTTCCAGCCCTTGTCTGCCAGAGCCAAGGCATACTTCAGCGTAGCATTGGTCAGAGCGGCGGTCGACGTATTGGGCACTGCGCCGGGAATATTTGCCACGGCATAGTGTACGATGCCATCCACCTCGTATACGGGGTCGCTGTGTGTTGTGGGGTGCGAAGTCTCAAAGCAGCCGCCCTGGTCTATTGCCACATCCACCAGCACCGTTCCGGGTTCCATCTCCTTCAGCATGTCGCGGGTGATGAGATGCGGAGCCTTGTCGCCCGGCACCAGTACCGAACCTACTACGATATCCACATCCTTCAACTCCTTGCGTATATTGTGTTCGGTCGAGTATAGCGTATGCACATTGGCGGGCAATTCGGCATCCAACTGGCGCAGACGAGGCAGACTGATATCTGTGATATACACCTCTGCACCCATTCCGGCTGCCATGCGCGCAGCCGCTTCACCCACGATGCCACCGCCGAGTACCAGCACCTTGGCGGGCTTCACGCCGGGCACACCACTCATCAGCTTGCCCTTTCCGCCCTTGGTCTTCTGCAGATAGTAGGCACCGTTGATTGACGCCATGCGGCCTGCCACCTCGCTCATCGGAACCAGCAGAGGCAACCTTTTGTCTGCTGTCTGCACCGTCTCGTAGGCCAGACACACCGCACCGCTCTTGACCATGGCCTCGGTCAATTCCAAATCGCAAGCCAGGTGGAAATAGGTGAATACCAACTGTCCATGCTTCAGCAGAGGATATTCGGGCTTGATGGGCTCTTTGACTTTGATAATCATTTCAGCCACATCATACACCGCTTCGATGGTGGGCAGTATCTTGGCACCCACCTTCTCGTACGCCGCATCGGCAAAGCCACTGCCCTCGCCGGCTGTATGTTGTACAAACACTTCGTGCCCGTGTTTTACCAGTTCGGCCACGCCATCGGGGGTCATACCCACTCGGTTCTCGTTGTTCTTGATTTCTTTTGGAATACCGATTTTCATGATTATATTGGTTTTTAATTGATTAATTGCTGCAAATATAATAAATAATCACATTCTTCAAACATTTTTCTTCGTTTTTTTTCAAACTTTTTCCTTTCACTTACGATTTGTAAGCACATCGAGCCTGCATCGGCCGCCATTCACGCCACCTTTTTCACCCATGTGGTCTCCCGTGGGGTTATCTTCTGGCCGATAGTCGGCGGAATGAAAACCATGCTGATGAACTTAAAAATAATTGCGTGGTTTGATTTCTGGATTTCCAACCATGATTTCTACATATCACACTTCGATTTTACCGTTTCGCAGTTCGCAATCAGTTTCCACTGCATCACGGGCAGAAATCAGGATATTCCGATGCTTTCGTGGGGCACTGTCCTCCACATCGTTTCATGCTCCTGCGCTTTGGCTACAGTTGCCATGATGGCGCCGCTTCATAGGGATGTCGCCAAGTTTTTGCCCACAAATTACATCTATGTCTTATTTTTTTCGTAATTTCGCAACATAGTAACCAACAGTATCACCATGCGCATAATAGTATCTGACGAGATAGAAAGCGTGTGCCCCGAGTTTGTGGGAGTACATGTAGAGATATACGTACACAACAGCCCATACTCAGCAGGACTCTGGGGCGAGATAGACCGACTGGGCCAGGAGTTCAGACAGACCCTGACGACCGAGACGCTCAAAGACATCTCGGGCATAGCTGCCACCCGACAGGTCTACCGTGCCTGCGGCAAAGACCCGTCGCGCTACCGTCCTGCTGCCGAAGCCCTCATCCGCCGCATCCTCCAAGGCAAGCAGCTCTACCAAATCAATACGCTGGTAGACCTTGTCAATCTGGCGAGCATACGCTATGGCTACAGCATTGGCGGTTTCGACGCCGACAAGTTTGAGGGCGACACGCTCACCCTGGGTGTGGGCCGTGCCGGCGAACCTTACGAGGGCATTGGCCGCGGCACCATCAACATCGAGGGTCTGCCCGTCTATCGCGACGCCGTGGGTGGCGTGGGCACTCCCACCTCCGACCACGAGCGCACCAAGATAGACGACAACACCACCCACCTCGTGGTGCTCATCAACGGGTATGACGGTTGCGAGGCCAACGTGCGCGCCAATGCCGAGTACATCCTCCAGCTGGCGCGCGACTACTGCGACGGTACCGACGGAAGCTACTATATATATAAATAAGGTAAGACTATGGAACAGAATACTGACAGCCGCGTGGCACAGATGCGCCAGTGGATAGAACAACTCAATGCGGCGTCTGCAGCCTACTATAATGGCAAGGAAGAGCTGATGACCGACTACGAATGGGATGCCCTCTTCGACCGACTCAAGGCTATGGAGACACTCACGGGCATCACGCTCGACGGCTCGCCCACTGCCAAGGTGTCAGAAGACAACATCGCCGGCAAGAAGGAAGACCATGAGTTTGCCGCCCTGTCGCTCGCCAAGACCAAGAGTCCTGCCGACCTGGTGAAGTGGGCTGAGGAGCGCCCCATCTGGATGTCGTGGAAACTCGACGGCCTCACCCTCGTGGTGACCTACGACGAGGGACTGCTCAGCAAGGTCGTGACGCGCGGCAACGGTCATACCGGCACCAACATCACCCACCTGGCGCCAGCCATCAGCGGCATCCCCCAGCACATAGACCATCAGGGCCACCTCGTGATACGTGGCGAGGCGGTGATATCCTACAAGGACTTTGAGATATTCAATATGGAGAGCGACGAAGAGTATGCCAACCCCCGCAACCTGGCTTCGGGCTCGCTCACGCTGAAAGACATCAACGAGGTAAGCCGCCGCCACATCCAGTGGATAGCCTTTACGCTGGTCTATACCGACGAGGCAATCGACTCGTGGGGCGACCGCATAACGCTGTTGGACCGCTTGGGGTTCACCACCGTGGAGCGCGAGCTGATAACCACGCCCACCCTTGACAACATAGACCACAGCATTGATGACTGGACCCACAAGGTCACCAGCGGAGAATGCCCCTTCCCGGTAGACGGCCTGGTAATCGTCTATGACGACACGGCCTATGCCTCTACCGGTTCGGTCACGGGCCACCACGCCACCCGCGCCGGCTACGCCTTCAAGTGGCAGGACGAGAGTGCGCAGACCCAGCTGGACCACATCGAGTGGTCGTGTGCGGCATCGACCATCTCGCCCGTGGCGGTCTTCACTCCCGTAAGTCTCGAGGGCACCACCGTGAAGCGCGCCTCGCTCTGCAACATCAGCGAGTGCGAACGCCTGGGTATAGGCGGCCCCGGCACTACCCTATCGGTAATCAAGGCCAACAAGATTATCCCCAAGGTGATAGAGGTGATACAGACCGTGGGCACACTCGACATCCCCGCCACCTGTCCCGTATGCGGCGCACCCACAGAGGTGACCGAGAGCGCAAGCGGCACACGCACGCTGCACTGCACCAATGCCGACTGCGCCGCCAAACAGCTGCGCAAGTTTGCACGGTTTGTCTCCAAGGCTGGTGCCAACATCGACGGACTGAGCGAACAAACCATCGCCAAGTTCATCAACCTGGGTTGGGTGAGCGAATATGCCGACCTCTACCACATGGACGAGCATGCGCTGGAGCTGTCGATGATGGAAGGCTTCGGGCGCAAGTCAGTAAGCAACCTGTTGCGCAGCATAGAGAAAGCACGCACGGTCAAGGCGCGCCAGTTGCTATACGCCCTGAGCATACCTCTATGCGGCACCGACGTGTGCAAGCGTCTGCTCGCCGCATACACCTTCGAAGAATTGGTAGCCGAGGCCTCTCAGACCGACAACCCTGAACACTTTGCCCACATCGACGGCATAGGCCCCGAGAAATCGGCTGCTGTAGTGGAGTGGTTCCACAATCCCACGCACAGCAGGATGGTGACCCGTCTGCTCGCCGAGATAGAAATCGAGGCAGAGGCCACCGCGCCCGCCGGCGCCCGTTGCGAGGGAATGACATTCGTAGTGACCGGCGATGTGCACCACTACAAAAACCGCAACGAGCTCAAGGCCTATATCGAGAGTCAAGGCGGCAAGGTTACAGGTAGCGTAAGCCGCTCGACCCACTACCTCATCAACAACGATGTAACCTCTCAGTCGGGCAAGAACAAGAAAGCCCAGGAGTTGGGCATCCCCATTATCAGTGAAGACGAGTTCGTCGAGCGTTTCGGATAGACACTGCACGAAGCAAAAGAGAGCGGCTGACAGGCATATAACCCGTCAGCCGCTCTCTGTATATGGTCTCCAAGTTTAGAAAGTCCACTTGGCTGCCACTGTGGGGATGGCATAGAACTTATTGTTCTCACCCCGGTTGTTCCACACGAAGTTGTTGGACAGCTCGACCTCACTACCAAGACTCAGATGGATATCCTCACAACCCTTGAGTTTGTCCAAGTTGACCCAGAACTGAGGCTCGCTCAGGAAAATGTAGTGACCACGCACGCTCTTGTCATACCAGAGGTCGGCAAAACCGCTGAAGGTGCAAAGACCCTTGGCAAAAGTGATGCCCCATACGGCTGTAGCCTGGAAACTGTTGAAAGCACGCATGTCTTTGTGAGCATTCTTGAAATAATACTTATACATAGCCTGCAGCGAGAATGTGCGGGAGAAGTCGGCACTATGCCAGTTCCACGCACCACCAAGGAGAGCCGCCTGCTGGAAACGGTTGCCGTAATAACTGTTGTCCAGACGGCCGGTGCTTACACCACCGTCGTACTCTACATGGGCAGCCCACTGCTTGTTGGCAGAAAGGTTGAACTCGCGGCTAATCTCCCAATAAGCGCCCATCACTCCGTCGCTCTCATAATCGAGGTCGGTGAAGAAATAGGTGCTACCCCAACGGTCGGGCTTGAACAACTCGATAGTGGTGGTTACACTCTGACGCTCGGAAAGGTCATTGTAAAGCGAGCGACCCAAATCATAATGTAACTGGACATTCTGTGCGAAGCCAGAAACGGCAGCCACGGTGAAGGCTGCAAGCATAAGTAATCTCTGTTTCATATGATACATGTTTATAAAAATAGTCCAAAGATAGTGCAAAGGTACGAAAAAGAGCATAAATATAAGAGATGGTTGGCAAAATTGTCGTAACTTTGTAGATGAAATTCAGAGAAATAGACACTATGAGAATAGATATCATTACCGTTCTGCCCGAAATGCTCGAGGGCTTTGTTCACGAATCTATCCTGGCACGTGCCCAGAAGAAGGGACTGGCTGAGATACATCTGCACAATCTGCGCGACTACACCAAGGACAAATGGCGCCGCGTGGACGACTATCCCTACGGCGGTTTTGCCGGCATGGTGATGCAGATAGAGCCCATAGACCGCTGCATCAGCGCCCTCAAGGCCGAGAGAGACTATGACGAGGTAATCTTTACCACCCCCGACGGAGAGCAGTTTGACCAGCATGTGGCCAACGACCTGTCGCTCAAGCAGAACCTCATCATCCTGTGTGGACACTACAAGGGTATAGACCAGCGCGTGCGCGACCACCTCATCACCCGCGAAATCTCTGTGGGCGACTACGTGCTCACCGGTGGCGAACTGGCTGCTGCCATCATCTCAGATGCCGTGGTACGCATCGTGCCGGGCGTGGTGGGCGACGAGCAGAGCGCTCTGTCGGACTGTTTCCAGGACGATATGCTCTCTGCACCCATCTATACACGGCCGGCAGAATACAAGGGCTGGCGTGTGCCCGACATCCTGCTCAGCGGCAACGAAGCCAAAATCAAGGACTGGGAGATAGAGCAGAGCTATGAGCGCACCCGCCGTCTGCGCCCCGACCTGCTGGAACGGCAGAAGAAGGGGTAACACCCCTCTGCCACCCAGACACCCCTCCCCCACTTTGTCAACTACTCATCAACTTATATCATGAACCGTAGAATTATTACTACCCTCTGTCTGATGGCGGTAGCCATAGGCATGATGGCATCCAACGATGTCAAGATGGCGCAGAATCTGGCGCGACGTATATTGGGCAACAAGGCCCAGACAGTAGTCTTCAAAAAGATTGCCTCCCCCAAAGATGTGTTTACCCTGGAGAGCAAGCAGGGAAAGGTGGTCATCAGCGCCAACAACGCCAACAGCATGGCTATGGGTCTGAACCACTATCTCAAGAACTATTGCCACACCGCCATCTCCTGGTATAAAGATGACCCCATCGAACTGCCCGAGACTATGCCTGCCGTCAAAGAGAAGGTAAGGATAGAGTCGCGGCTTCCCATGCGTTTCTTCCTCAACTACTGCACCTACGGCTACTCGCTGCCTTGGTGGACTTGGCGCGAGTGGGAACACTTCGTCGACTGGATGGCGCTCAACGGTGTCAACATGCCTCTGGCCATCACCGGTCAGGAATCGACTTGGTATAACGTGTGGAAGAAGTTCGGGCTCAACGATGAAGAGATTCGCTCCTTCTTCTCCGGCCCCGCCTATTTGGGCTGGCACCGCATGTGCAACTTCGACGCCTTCATGGGACCTCTGCCCCGCGACTGGATGGACCGTCAGCAGACGCTGCAGAAGCAGATACTGAAGCGCCAACGCGAACTGAACATGACTCCCGTGCTGTCGGGATTTGCCGGACACGTGCCCGCTAAATTCGTAGAGAAACATAAAGGTCTCAAATATACCGACGTGTCGTACTGGGGCTCATTCAAAGACCCCGAGCGCTACCGCTGCCGTTTTCTTTTTGCCACCGACCCCATGTTTGCCAAGATACAGCGCGCCTTCATCGAAGAGCAGACTCGCATGTATGGCACCGACCACATGTACTGCATAGACCCCTTCAACGAGGTAGACCCTCCCACGTTCAACTGTGACTCGCTGGCCATGCTCTCACGCGGTATATACGAGTCGCTGGCTGCTGCAGACAAGGATGCACACTGGCTGCAGATGAGCTGGACCTACAAATACATGCCAGGATGGAACGGCGAACGCATGAAGGCTCTCTTCAGAGGTGTGCCACAGGGTCGCCTGATTATGCTCGACTACTGGTGTGAGAATGTACAGATGTGGAAAACCACTGAGTCGTTCTACGGCCAGCCCTTCATCTGGTGCTATCTCAACAACTTTGGCGGACGCAACCGTCTGGTGGCTCCCTCGGACCGCATATACAACTATATAGACAATACATACGAGAAGGCAGGTTCCAACTTCAGCGGCGTGGGTGCTACACTCGAAGCCCTCGACGTCAACCAGTTTGCCTTCAGCATGCTCTTTGACAAGGCATGGAATATGCCTGGCTCGCTCGATGAATGGCGCAACTCGCTGGCCGACCAGCGCATGGGCCGCATAGACGAAAAGGCACGCAAGGTGTATCGTGACTACTGCGAGCGGGTGCTCGACGTACCACGCACATACAACTATACCTTTGTGGAGTCGCGTCCGGGAATGAAAAAAAAGGATAAATGTACGCCCACACGCGAGGCACAAAATGAAATATGGAAGGAGATGGTAAACCTCAATTCAGACCGCGATGGATACAAGATGGATGTGGTGAACATCGGCCGCCAATGTCTGGAGGAACACTTCTACGTGCTCTGGCGCAAGTTTGTCGTGGCTTACGACTGCTACGACCTCAAGGAGATGAAGCGTCTGGGAAGTGAGATGAAAGAGGTGCTGGCCGACGAGGCTGCCCTGACCGCCTGCCACCCCGTGTTCTCCATGAAGCGATGGATAGAACAGGCTCGCAGCTGGGGCAACTCTGCCGAGGAGAAAGACTACTATGAGCGCAACGCCCGCCGCATCGTCACCGTGTGGAACAACAACCTGGCAGGACTCAACGACTATGCCGGCCGCCCATGGGACGGACTGATCAAGAGTTTCTATCTGCCACGCTGGAGCATGTTCGTAGACCGCGCCATCGACTGCCGTGAACGGGGCACCGAGTATGATGAAGACAGCTTTGTCAAAGAGTGCTACGAGTTTGAAGAGAAGTTCTGCGAACTGGAAGTACCCATCGAATATCCCCAAAAGCAAGACCCAGTACAGCTGTCACGACAGTTGCTGAAGAAATACTTTGAATAGACGCCGGGCTGTTCATACCGAGCAGAACACCCGAAGCCAACAAATCGCATATTCGCATACAGGAAAGCGCTGTATACGAATATGCGATTTTGCGTTACGCCGCAACGGGGAGAGCCACGTTAGGAGAAAACGGTAATAATTGGCGTAAGATGGGCATCGAGGGCTGTATATCGGAAGCAGACCTATGCAAAACTAAAGGGAAACGGAATCGAGTAGGAGGAAAACGAAGTAGTTTTCTTCCTACTTTCGTTTTCCGACCTCTCACACCACCGTACATGCGGTTCCGCATACGGCGGTTCCTATTTTGGGTGCCATTCGAGATACGTCCCTATTAAAGTAGCATACCCTGCCCTACATAGATGCTCATTTGTTATAGCTCTATGTAGTATGTAGCTGTCTGCTATACGCCAATACCCCTTACGAGTATTACCCCATTCGTATGCTTTGTATTTACTAATACCACATCTTATGAGATTTGCCACTCTTGTCTTGACTTTCTTCCAAGCCTTCCATATACACATGCGTATTCTACGTCTTAACCATTCGTCTGTTTCAAGCAA